>Ga0209756_1000795_pt1 | contig 30620 bp, 40 predicted proteins | sample ETNvirenome_6_85_FD_184071 | JGI IMG/M metagenome (GOLD analysis project Ga0209756, IMG submission 184071) | Marine viral communities from the Pacific Ocean - ETNP_6_85 (SPAdes) (version 3) | ecosystem: Environmental > Aquatic > Marine > Oceanic | place: Pacific Ocean | collected 2013-06-19 | reverse complement strand
GTGCGGCAGGTATCGCGCATGCGTCGTGATACTTGGCCTGCGCCTTTAGTTGGCTGATCATGCGGAGCGCCGCCGCCAGCCTGTCCTCCAGGTCTCGGATTGCTGCCTTGTCATTGCTCATGGTCTCACTCCTTTGGTTGCGGTTTACTTTGCGGTCAGTCCTGAACCTGCGAGGCAGGTGTATATTGCGAGTTCGATAACCTTGGCGCCGCCGTCGAGTCCGGTGACGCTCTTGGCGATGTCTCTGGCGGCTGTCAGCTTGCGAGGGCCGCCCTTTGGTCCGCTTGTCCTGCCGACGTTGGCGGTGATCCAGCAGGAATCCAAGGACACAGAGGCGAGGCTGTCGGTGAATGGTGCGAGGTAGGCTTCGAGCTTGCGGGAGCGGATGCCCAAGCCGAGCAGGTGAACGTGGTCCGGCTTGCGGGTCGTCAGGAAGTCCGCGACCTCGGCGGCGGTCGTGGCTGCCTTCTTGCAGGGCATGGCGGGTATCCAGCTCGTGAAGCCGAGGGCGGCGTCTATCTTCGCGGCGAAGGCGGCTTGTGAGAGCTCGCCCTTTTGGACGGGGACGAGGACGTGAACGCCGGAGGCGTGAAGCGCTCTAACGTCTGTGGCGTAGAGGGCGAGGCGCTCCAGCGTTATGTCCTGATGTCCGACGCAATCGGGTGCGACGATCCAGAGCTGGGAGCCGAGCGCACGACCGAGGCGAGCGTAGAGGGCGAGGACTCGCTCCCAGCCAGCGGGGGTAATGGGCTTGACGATCTCGGCGCCATTGGCTCCGAAGCTCACCTCTGAGAATGCGCCAGAATCGACGAACACCTGAACGTCTGACCCTGCGAGCTCGACGAGGGCAGCCTCTGCGGCTGGGGAGATTTCGTTCGCTGCGACGCCTACGTCTGCTCCTGCCTTGGATAGTCCTCGGATCTCTCCGACACGGTTGGAGCCTGATGCGAAATATGCGGCAGGTGCGACGGGCGACTCGGGCCACGCGGTGGTCCCGACATCCAAGCCCTCGGAGAGACAGCGGCGGCGCAGTCCGTCGAGGCTCGGGTCTACGATCTCGCCCGTGTCGCTGTTGCGAACGTGGAAGCCGAGACGAGCGAGCTGGGCGACGGTGTGAGCTGCACCGCCGAAGAAGTCGGCAGGACTCAGACCCGCGGCTACGCCAAGGATCGCCTTGGACGGATAAGAGCGACCGTCATGGCGCAGATGGTAGCGGGTGGAATCCCCGTATCCATTGTCAGAGAGGAAGGCCAACCTGCCAACGCTCTCACAGACGGCGATGGAGTCGAGGACGTTCTGGCGAGAGACCTGCTTGCCTCTTACCTGAATCACCTGATCCTGAGCGTGTGCCAGGCAGCTCACAGCCTCGCCGGTGGTGGCGGTGGCCTCTGTGGTTCGTGTCGCGGTTCTTGTTGTTTCGTTGGTGGTCATTTTGCTGTCACTCCTTCGCGAGCCCCTTGCCCGCGGTTAGATTGTAGCAGATATGCAACCCAGTAATCAGCAAAAAGGCTCATTTTGTTGGATTTATTTGGCTTTTTTTTTTGTGGCGCCTGGTGGGGGTTATCGGGCTCTGATGTGCCGCCTGAGTCGCACCAGGGCCGCCTTCTCCCAGTTTCCGACCGTCATGGCAGAGACTCCCAGGGCTGCGGCGAGCTCTATGCGGGTATAGGGCTCCTCGTGCAGATGAAGCAGCCAGATCAGCGCGAGATCTTGGTGGTCGAGGAGAGACAGCGCCTCAGAGACGACGGCGGCGGCGTCATTGGTGGGGGGTGGTCTGGACGATGAGCGTCGCCGCGTCACTGTCGAGAGCATGAGGTGGGCTGGGTTTTGAGGAGAGAAAAGTGGAGCCGCCGCCAGTAGTGGTGGGGACGGCAGCGGCTCCGGCGCTGACAAAGTGTAACGGGATGGAGACGAGTGTTGTCAGCGCTTGTGGTGGTCATGTATTATCTTCGCCGTATCGGTCGGGCTTGCACCCCAGCAGGGCTGGCAGCAGCAGCAGCAGAAACGGGACGGCAAAAATCAGTGCGGTGATGGCTTGGGTTAAAATGGTATCCCCTCCTCATCGATCATGGCCGCGCCTGCGACAGGGTCACCGAGGTCGGCAAGCATCGCCGCGTCGTCGTCCTGCGGCTCGGGCGCCTTCTTCTTCGCTCCCAGCTTCGCAGCGATTGCAGAGCTCTTGGACTTGGGCGCCGCTTGGACATCCTCTGGGGCGTCGTCGTCGTCGAGGATGTCAAACTCGGCTTGTGTTATCTGCCCCGACTCGGCGCACACGTCGAGGCTCATGGCTTTATTCAGCGTGGCAGAAAATGGGAGATACTTGCAAAGATTTCTCGCGGCTGTCTTCTTCCCCATCTCTGAGTAGAAATTCCCCCATGGTCCACTACCACCAGCAGCCGAGCCGCCTCGCACCTTGTCAACGTCTGCCTTGGACAAGACGACAAACTGACTTGCGCCATCCGACAGGACCGCGAGGGCATAGAATGCGACGATCTCGCCCCGCTCTCCCAGTGTCGGCTTGTGAGTGAGGTCTGGATGGAGTCCGTGCTCGTAGGCGAATTCGTCCCCCTCATAGACAGCGTGGGCTTCGATCTTGGAAATATGACCGCTTCGCCTGGCGAGGTCTATGAGTCCGCGATAGCCGATGATGAGCTGGCACCGCGTTCGATAGGGGACGAGATAAGCCGAGCCCATGGTGCCATCTGGCTCAAGCCCCAGGGATGCCGCCGTCATCATGGCCGAGACTATCGATGCTGGGGTGCACTCCAGGAGCTGCGGGTTTTGGTTGGCGGCGATCAAGGCGACCTTGCACATCCGCTCGGGGCTGATGTGGGCTGGCAGGATCTCCGCCAGCTTCGGCGCTGCCTTCTCAAGCAAGTCCTTGAAGCTCGCGATCCTCTGGCCGTACGTTTGTACGTGGTTTTGGTTTGTCATCTGTCTACTCCTTAAAGTAAGGCCTGATGCTTCGCGCTATCGGGCTGGTCCTGGTGAATCGTTCGATATCTTCCGCTGGTATGTTAAGGGATTCGGCTAACGCCTTCCACTGTACCGTCTGGCGTTGGCTCGCCTTCGTCCATGTGACTTTGCCACAGCTCGCCTCGATACCTTTGTTGCTGCCGACAAACTCCGCGAGCGCGTTCTTGATGGCCGCCTCCTCGGCCTTCTGCTCCTTCTGGGTCAACTTGATATCACGAAGCCGGACGCACAGCGCCTCCACCTCTGGCGTGGCTACCAGCACCTTGTCGGTGGTGGCTGGGTGCAGAGCGGAGAGAACCTCTCGGCAACCGTCCGAGCCGTCTGTCTCTGGCGGGACGCCCGCCTCGACGTGATCGAGCCAGAACCTCTCACCAGCTTCGACGATAGCCGACTCCAGCTCTGGGTTGCGCTCTATGTGATAGATAGAGAATGATCTATCGACCAGTGCGACGAGATCGCACCACGGCAAATCGAGCGCCGCCATGTACCAGGCGCATTGAACCAGGTATGACTCTGGCACCTGGTCTGTGCCGGCTTCGCCCCATTGATCTTTCATCCGCCAGCTCGCGGTTTTTGCCTCCAGAACGCCGTCAGGTCGGCCTGTCGGACCTACCAGGCCATCCACCGAGGCGAGGTGCCACGGGCGTTCCGGGTGCGATATGGTCCCCTCTCCAGCCATCACAGAGGCGCCCGTCGCCTCCTTGTAGTGTTCGAGCAACACCGGCTCCATGACGTTCCCGAATTGAATAAAGGGGTTATCTGACAGGTCGGCGGGCGCGATCAGCCCTCGCTTCTCCGCCCAAACGTCGTGAGCTCCTCGGTAGGAATTGAGACCCAGCACGGAGCCGATGTCAGATCCGCCGAGTCCTGTCAGGCGTTGCTTTAATTGGTGTTGTGTTAGCGGCATTAGTAGCACTCCTCCTCGTCATCCTCATCCCATCCGTCGGGAAGCGGATAGCCGCGCTCGTCCTCGCCGCCCTTCTCGCAATGATCGCGGCAAAGCGATAGGTCTGACCAATACATCTCATCGAGCGAGTAGACAGAGCCGTCGTCGAAGACGTAAAGCCCGACCGCCACGGCGACGACAGAGGCGTGCACTTGCTCGCGCCGATCTCTGGGGACGAGGTCTCCGAACTGCTTCGATATTTCCTCGGCTGTTATCACGCCCTCCTCCTCTTCGTACTGCGCCAGCTCAAAAACGGCCTGCGCGATATTGTCGAATAGGGGCCTGAGTCGCGAGACCTCTTCGGGCATTACCTCCCAGAGGCGGTCGGTTTTGGTTGCGTTTGTCATGGTCGTCTCCTTGTTGGTTGCCACTAATTACACGGAGATGCTACCACGACGGCAGGACAATGACCAGTGTTGCGTAGAAAAGCGCCGTATAGTTGCGTGGGGCGTCGATCTGTGTATGATAGCGCTATGAATAACCAAAATGACAATCCGAGAATGCTGCACGGCTGGCGAGCCATTGCCCGCTATCTGTGCGTTGAATGCCGAACCCTCAAGCGGTCGGTCAATGCTGGCGACTATGCTGGCGTCATCAAGGCGACCCCCTCTGGCAAGGTGTTCGCGGTCGTGGAGGATCTGGACGCATATCTCGCCGGCCTGCCTTCGCCCGCCCAGGTTGACCTATGACTTGGGCCATTGCTAACTGGGCCCAAGTATATGAAACCGCCGAAAGCAAGCGCCTGAAATCAATGCCTTGGGTGCGCCTCCCCTGTGACCTTGCCAGCTCAGGTTATATAGAGATGCTGACAGAGCATGAGGATGGCGAAGCTCATTTCGGGGCGTGGGTCGCGGTGCTTGAGCTTGCCGTCCGTGGCTCAGAGCGGGGCACCCTCAGCCGTAGCAACGGGCGGCCCCACACGCTCAGGAGCATCGCCGCCGTTACCCGTTACAGCGAAACCACCTTGTCGGCCATGCTGGAACGTGCCGTGGCTATGGGCTGGGCAACCCACACGGACACGCCCAGCGAAAAGCTGGGGGCAACCCAGCAAAATGCTGGGAGCGGCCCAGCCAAACCCCGTGGGAGAGAAGAGGAGATAAGAGGAGAGGAGAAGAGAGAAGAGAATACAGACGGCGGGGCCGCCCTTGTGGCTCTCCCCAAAGCCGCCACCCCCGCCAAGCAAGCACCGCCACCCATGGAGGCAATTGCCGCCGCCTACCTTGAGATCCTCGTTCCACCCCTCCCAGCTCTACGCTGTGGGGTGCCCGCCTCCGCCCGGCGGAACGTGATGGCACGGTGGCGGGCCACCCCAGACATTGAGGAGTGGAGGCAGGTATTCCAAACCGTCAAAGGCTCCCCCTTCCTCCTTGGCAATAATGACCGCGGCTGGCGGGCCTCCTTCCTCTGGATCGTCCAGGCGGCCAATTGGGACAAGATAAGGGAAAACACATATTCAACCACGGCAGGAGGCATCACAGCGAATGACGTTGGCGATGCTATAATGCAAAACGCAAGGAGCGTGATAGATGAACAACGACAGCGAAGCGCGGACGATGGCGATGGCGGGCGTCCTCAGATTGCTAGCAGGAGCGTTCCCCACCTCAGGGGCTAAATTCTCGAAGCCCGATGTGCTCAGGGTGTGGCTGGAGGTCCTGGGGGACCGGAACCCGGAAACGCTCCTTGAGGCAGCGCGGGCCGTGTGCTCGAATGAGGAGTTCCCCAGCACCGCGGTGGTGGAGAAATGGTATCGTCGAATCGCTGCAGAGAAGCGCGACGAGCAAAAAATGCAGCAGATAGCGCGTATCGAATCAGACCATGAAGCTGCGGACGCAGAATACGCCGCTGAGGCGCTCCAGGAGCTGCGCGAGATATGCGGCGGGATAGGCGGCAATAAATAATGCTATTTGCTAACGGACTCGATGATGCGATCATCGGCATAGGGCGGAGGTGCGGCCAGCCCGACCTCGTGGTCTACTCCGTCGAGAAGTGTATACAGATCCTTGTCGAGAGAGACGGCATAGAGGAGGACGAGGCTCGCGTTTCAGATTCTCAGGGAGCTGGGGCGGCTGTGGGTGCTTCTCTGACGTTGAGGGGGTTTGAATGAGCCCGACCCAGCGCACACTCCAGCGCCTACGCAAAGAGGGTTGGCCTCTGGTCGCCGTCGTCGAGAGGTGGAACCCACACGCCATGATCCGACAAGACCTCTATGGCTTTATCGATATTTTAGCCGTCTGCCCTCGGCGTGGTATCCTTGCGGTGCAAGCCACCAGCGGCTCGAACGTCGTGAGCAGAGTCGATAAGATAGCCTCACACGAGAACGCGAGGCCATGGCTCGAGACGCCAGGCTGCCGCATCGAAGTCTGGGGCTGGCGCAAGCTCAAGGTTAAGCGGGGCGGCAAGGCCGTCCGATGGGTGCCGAGGATCGTGGATATGGACCTCTCCACACTGTGCGAGAAAGAGGACGACGGCGTGGTGCCGTTCTGATGTCAAAGAAGCAAGAAGAAATAACCGAAGCCACAGACGAGCAGGTCGTCCAGTGCTCTCGATTCAAGGTCGAGACGTGGGCGCCTGAGCTGTCCGATGATGGGCTGGCGCTCTCGTATGTGCGCCTGGCGTTCACCTTCCAAACCAACGACCTTAAGGTCGTCTATCCCATCATGACCAGATCAGAGGCGGCTATGATCTGCGATTACATCATGGACGCCGCTATGGACGTATTCCCAGAATGAGCGAGACGGCGGACAATCAGCAATGCCTCGCCGGATGTGTCGCCTATATAACGGGGAACATATGCGACGGCGTGCCGGACTTTGCGGCGTCTGTCGACTGGGTTCTGGCCCTCCGCGACTGGCTCGCGACAGAGGGTCGGTCCCTGGAGATCACCGAGCGCATGGCCGATCTATCAGAACAGCAGGTCGTAGGTATCCACGGCGACCCTGACGCGGCCATAGGGCACGCTGTAGTCTGGGAACGAGAGGCCGACATATACTTACCGTCGTTTGACCCAGCGACCTTTGTACCTGAGCGCCTCGACACGCCCGCCATCTGGCTGCAATTCCCCGAGGATTGCGCCTCAGAATTCGCGGAGTGGGTTCGTACATGCCCGAGGATGTCGGGCAACGTCCTCCTGGTGGGCGCTCCATCTCTGCCAGATCGCCTCCTGCTCTGCCGAGCGGCTGAGAGCTCCTGCGTTATCACTGGGGAGGAGATGACGTCCTCAGGCTTCGAGGAGTGGACCAGGTTTCTTACCGGCGGCGGGATGGATCTTATTGTGCTATTTGATGACGTTCCCCGCTGGCATGTGCTGTTGCGATACATGAACAACCAAGGCCAAGCCAGGGCTAACTTCGAGATGGCGGCGCCGGCTGGCTGGAGGCACCACCGAATACAGGCGGGATTTCACACGCTGACGCGGAGGCGATAGCGACTTCACAGGACTTCACAGGTGTGAAGAGACAGGCATTGATCACGGAGGCCGACGATGTACCCAGACTTGACAGGTTGACAGGTTGACAACTCGACAGAGGAGGCGATGAGCTGGCCCCTGAAAAGAGGAAAGCACCAACGAAGAAGGCCACGAAGCGCAAGGCCGGCAAGAAGAAGACCGCACCCAAACACCGCACAAAGCGCACAGCCAAGGCTAAGGAGCCGAAATGGGTGCCTCGGTTCCTATCTGGCCTCCGCACATACGGCACCGTTACACATGCAGCCGAGGCCGCTGGCATCGGAAGGCGCACCGCCTACGACCGCCGCGAGAAGGTGCAAGCCTTCGCTAACCTTTGGGACGATGCCCAGCTCGGCGCCACCGAAGACCTCGAGCTCTCCGTATTCCAGAAGGCGAAGGACGGATGGCAGCAGGAGGTCTACTTCCAAGGCGAGCAATGCGGCACGAGGACGATGTTCGCCCCACAGCTCGCGACCTTTATGCTCTCATCCCGCAAGCCTGAGATGTACAATCGGCCAAGCCATGACGCCCTCGCCGTGGCCGCTGCCCAGCAGCAGGACAGCCACGAGGTGCAGTTTTTCCCGGACCCTGACGCCGCCAAGAAGGCAGCAGAGAGCAAGGGGGAGGAGTAAGTGGTAGCCATACCGATCCCACTCCTGCCCGTCCAGTATGATTTTCTCACATGCACCGCGAAATACCAGGCACTCATCACCGGCCTCGGATATGGCAAGACGTGGATAGGCGCCCGCAAGGCCATCGCATACGCTCTCAAGCTCAAGGGGCGCCTCGGCCTCGCTGCCTCCAACTCGTACCGGCAGCTCGAGGACGTGGTGATACCGGCGCTAACCGAGGCGCTCCAGCAGATGGAGGTAACGTACAGATGGGAAGCCGGCAAGGCTCGTTTCTGTCTCGCCAATGGCTCCACCATCCTCTGTCGATCTCTGGACAGGACGGCGCTGGAGAAGGTCCGAGGCACGGAGTTCGCGTGGGCCTGGTTAGACGAGGCGAGGGATATGAGCGCCAAAGCGTTCGCCGTTGTTCAGGGCCGAGCGGGGCGCCAGAGGGGCATACAGTCCACTATCTTTATCACGACCACGCCCAACGGCCTCAACTGGATCTATGACCGATTCGGACCAGACCGCCCAAACCAGACCGATTATGCCATCTTCAGGGCCAAGACGACGGACAACCCCACACTCCCAGACGACTACGCCGTCTCGCTCGAGGACAGCTACGACACCAGGGCCGTCAAGCAGGAGCTCCTCGGTGAGTTCGTCGCTAGCTCGGAGACGCTTTACCACGCTTGGGATCGTAAAGTACACATCCGAGAGGCCGCCGCATACAAGCCGAGCCTACCGCTAATCGTCGCGCTGGACTTCAATGTCTCGCCCTGCGTGGCGGCCCTCATTCAGGAGAGAAGAGGCACGACCGTCGTGGTGGATGAGATCTGGAACGACGATGGAGACGGCACTGTGGGCGTTATAGACCGCTTCCTCGCCAAGTATCCTAACGCCGTGGATGTGCAGGTCTACGGCGACCCTGCCGGACACGCACGAGACACCAGGAGTGGGACCACGGATTACGAGATGTGGAGGGAGCGAGTCACCAGGCGCATACGCGTCCCACGCAAAACCTACCCCATCGTTGACCGCATCAATTCAGTCAATGGGCGCCTACGATCCCACACCGGCAAAATACGCCTTCTGGTCTCGCCTATCTGCAAGCATCTGGTGGCCGACTTTGAGCAGGTTCTACCGCACAAGGACGGCAGCCGGCGCCCACGCAAGGAGGCCGATACGCCACACCTTACCCATATCAGCGATGCCCTCGGCTATTACATCGTCCACGAGCATCCGCTGAGAGCTCGACTCGATAGACTCAAGGCAGCAAATAAGGACGCGGCAACACTCGCCGCCAGATAGGAGACAGCGATGGCCCACACGACAGAAACAGAGCGAAGCAAAGGCCAGCCGGTCAGCCTGCCCGGTACACTCGAAGCAGGGCGACGGATGCCGTTTGAGCACCCGCACCCATGGTATGCGGCGCAGATGAAGGACAACCGCTGGCTGCGCTATCGAGCCATTCAGGACGGCATGGAGCGACCCGAAGACCTCAAGAAGTATCTGCCGCAATTCCCCTACGAGCTCGACAACCTGTACGAGCACCGCATCCGTAACAGCTATTTCCTCGGCGGCAGCAATACAGCGGTGGAGCGCCTTGTTGGAGCCGTGTTTGCAGCCGAGCCCAACTTCAGAAGCGAGGCCGATAGCGTCGTCTCATGGGTCGATGACATCGACGGAGAGGGTACAAGCCTCCGGGATTGGGTGGAGGAGCTCTCTGGGGAGGCTAACTGGATGGGCGCGGCGTTCGCTGTCATCACCAAGCCAGCGGCGCCCGATGGCGTCGAGGTGCTAACGGAAATGGACGAGATGATACTGGACCTCCGGCGCCCCGTCGTGGAGTCGCTCAAGGTGGAGGATGTGCCGGCGTGGGGATTCGACGACCGTGGCGGCATCGCATGGGTGGCCGTGCGCCAGACGGTCGCCAGGCAGGAGAGCCCGACGGCGGCGCGGCTCCTCGTCGAGCGGTGGCGGGTGTTCGACCGAGTGGCGATCAACGTATACGAGCGGCCCATCGACCCGGACACCGGCGCAGCAGATGAGGATGAGGTGCTGACCCATAGGGGCATGATCGAGCACGGCCTCGGCGTTCTGCCAGTCGTCCCGATCTATGGGCGCTTCCGGCAGAAGATGCAGGGAGAGAGCTTTATAAAGGGCGCCTCTCGTGCCGACGTGGCGAAGCTCCTCGAGGATTCGTGGGGTAGCCAGATCAGGAACACCCATGCAAATCCAATCCTGGCATTGAGCTCCGACCGAGATGTGAGCTCCATTTACATCGGCGGCAATGTCGTACGGTTGGAGCCTGACGAGGAGATGAAGTACATACCCCAGCCGTCGCTCCCATTCGACGCGAGAGACAAGGCTGCGGAGAAGTTCACCCATGAGGCCATCGCTCAGACCGGCAGCAATCCGTCCTTTACGAGCTCAGGCACGACTCGGAGGGGCGAGAGCGGTGTAGCGCAGCAGACGAGATTCTCCCAAACCGAAAAGCGGCACATCCTCGCACACACCCGGCGCCTCGAGATGGCAGCGACCCGACTCATGGACCTCGCGGAGATGATTCTGGAGGACCGCACCATGAGGGAGCTCGGCGCGAATCACGCCCAATTCTTCAACACCTTCGAGGTGTTCGAGCTGGAGGGTTTGGCCCGCGTCTACAATTCCATTGCCCCGTCCATCGACTCGGACACCTTCCACGCGGAGATGCAGACGAACCTATCCATGCGCCTCGTGGCCGATGCTCCGCAGGAGGTCAGGGCCAAGATTCGGGACGAGATCGCTGCCGCGCCATCCATCGAACCAAATGACGTTTAGAATTATTTTAGGAGACCACCGAACCATGTATACTGACATCGACGACGAACTCGCTGCCCAATTGTCGCGGAGGCTTCCGCGACCATTCGGTCCTGGCGATGACGCCGAGGGGAACCTCGGTACTGGCGGCGGCCAAGATCAGAACGCGGCACCCGTGGGGGACGGAGCAACACCCCTAACCCTTCAAGACATCGACCGCCTCCTGAATGAGCGCCTCGCGCCTGTACAGAGGGCGATGGATGACACGAGGAATCATCGCGAACAAGTTAACCGACGGCTGGGCCTTGGCAAGTACAAGGGCCAGCAGGAGGTCGATGAGGGCGCGGAGGATCGTAACCAAGATGGCAAGCAGCTAACCGGCGCTGAGAAGCGAGCCGCAGCGGCAGAGAAGCGTCTGGCAGCGATAGAGCAGAAGGCGGCAGCGGCGACAATAAAGTCCACCATTGCCGACGGGCTCGATTCGCTCGACCAGTCAACCCTCGCACCTGGAGCCCGTGGCATCATCGAGCGGTTAATCCGTCAGGGCGCTGTGCTCGACCCAGATAGTGGGCGGGTCTACTTCGACGACGGAGAGACGCAGGTGCCTATCGAGGAAGCGATTCAGACGGAAAGCAATTCACCGATGTTCCGCAAGGCGTCATCCCGTCAGGGTGGCGGCGGCAAAGCTGGGGAAGCGACTGCAAGCCAGACACAAGGCCCGAGCGAGTTCGAGGAGCTCACTCAGGAGGAGGTGGCTAGCATGACAGACGCGGACTTCGCGAAGCTCCGAGCGAAGCATCAAAAACTCTGGAACCGGGGCCGCGTGAGATAAGCCAAATGTTTGGCGAGGCGCTCCCCATTTTGAAAAGGAGCGCCTCTCATGGCCACGAATGTTATCACCGCAGCGGCGGGAGAAAATCAACTCACAGGGCAACTGAGGACATACTATGTCCGTCGTTTCATCGAGGAGCTCAACCCGAAGCTGATCTTCAACGCATTCGGCGTTGCTGACACCATCCCAGCGCGAGAGGGTCGCATCATCTCATGGCCCACCATGACAAACATAGGAGCGGGTGAGACCCTCGCGGAAGCCGACGACGGCACCGCTGGCACCCTCACCACCTCCGCCGTCACCGCCACGCTGGCGGATTACGGCAAGTTCTTCAGGATGTCGAGCTACTTCGACACCGCGACGCCTGACCCCGTGCTGGACACCCTGGTCGCTCGCATGGCTCGCCGTGCAGCTCGCGACCTTGACGCCGCCACTCGTGACGTGCTCAACGCATCATCAAACATCTACAGAGTTGGAGGCGTCGCAGCAGACGCCAATATCGGCTCCTCGGATGTGATCGCAAAGGCCGACATTGACACGGTTGTAAACAGCTTCGAGGAGGCCGACGTGGAGCCGGTCACGGACTTCCTGCTGCCCACCGGCGGCGTCGGAACGCTTCCAGGCGAGCCCGCATATATCGCGGTCGCTCATGCCCACGTCATCAATGACCTCCGCAAGAACGCCTCCACCGTGCTCTGGGATGATGTCTCTACATACGTCCAGGGCAACGGCATCCTGCCAGGCGAAGCTGGCAAGACCGGACGCCTTCGCTGGCTGAATGCTGGCTCTGCCGGTGTGTTCGCCGCAGACACGGGCGGCGGTGCCGGAACAGATGTATACAGCGTCCAGTGCTTCGGCGCTGATGCGTTCGGCGTGGTCGATCTCGCTGGCCGTCCCGCTCAGATTTGGGCCGTGCCTGCTGGCACCGCCAGCCATGGGAACCCGCTGGGCCGTCGCGGCTCCTTGGGATGGACAGCCGAACACGCTGCGGCCATCCTGACGGACGCGGCTGTGCAGATCATCCACACCGCCTCCACCTTTGGCGACAACACCTAATAGAGAACGATAAGGCGGGAGGGCTTCGCGGCCTTCCCGCCGACCTTCAACGAACCACCACCGAGAGAAGACCATGCCCACCAAGAAGACAGCGAAAAAGAAGAAGACGACAACGAAGCCAAAAGCGGACAAGGTGCAGGTCTACCTTATGCCTGTTTCCAAGTTCAACGTGAATCCAGGCACCGCCGTCCGGGTATTCTGTGACTACAATGGCGTCCGACATGGGCGCGTCACCTGGTACGCCTTGAACACAACCCACATCATGCCCCGGAACCATGCGGAGCTTTTCTGCCACGCTGGACACATTACCAAGGGTGCTATAGCGCCGCTGCCGCCCTCTTCAAAGCTCGAGTACACGGGCATCCCTGCACTGGTATCCGACTCACAGCCGCCGATAGAGCTGCCCTCTATCGAGTATGCAGAGGTCAGCGACCTCGACGCCATCACAGACGAGGAGCTCGTGTAATGCCATGGACGACTAAAGGCTCACAAATCGAAACCGGCACCAAGGTCGTCACGCTATCGAGCGGGTCGGCTGGAGCGGCTGCTGTCACCTTTCAGAAGACGTTTACACAGGCGCCGGAGGTGTTCGTGGTCCATCACCTCGGGGATGAGTCTGCGACCTTGACCGTCAGCAGCGAGGCCACCACCGGCTTCTCTGTCGCGGTCAGCGGTTCAGGACTTCCAGACGGAGACGTTACCCTCGAATGGGTGGCGCATGAGAAAACATAATGGCAACTGAGGCGGCAGGACAATACGGCACCTTGAAGGTGGGTGAGGGCTGGCTGGTTCGCCAGACGGCTATCGACGCGGAGACCTCCGCTCAGTCCGCAGCATATGCGGACGACGAGATCGATGACCTTTTCAGCGATTGGAACCGCTCCACCTGGAGCGCGTCCGGCCCGAGCTCCATCAACCGTATATGGCTACAATTCGCCACGGCTGACTATCTCGACAAGGTACACGCCACCGGGAACCCGCAGACAGAGGAGAACCACCTCGTGCTACGCCTCAAAAGGGAGGCCAACGAACTCGCCCAGCGTGTCATCGACGACGGCGGCCCCAAGGTGAACGGGCAGGTGCAGACGAAGGACGGAGCAGCCGACAGCCTCGGCGGCAATCGGTCTGTGGAGCTTTGGATAACGTGATCGCCTACGACGTTGTAGAGTTCCGGCGGCTGGCTGTAAGGATGAGGGCAGAGCTCCGATTTGAGGCATTCTTTAGGGCTCTCGATTTGGGGCCAGAGCAAAAGGACTACTTCCTGAATCGTGGCATAGATAACGGGATGGGACTGGCGAGATCCACGCAGAGAGCTCGGCGCAATCGGTGGGGCTATTACAAGAAGGCGCCAAAGCATGGCGCCAGAGCGTCAGGGCCGCGCATGGTGTGGACGGGCAACACACTTGCCCACACATATCACAAGAAGGGGCTGGTGAGCATCCGAGCGCGGGTGATGAAGATAAGCCACAAGCTGAAGCGCCTGGCGACCAATTACTGGGATACGAAGGCGCTGGACAAGTATATAGACGGGATCCTGGACCGTTGGTTCCAGAAGGCTCTAAACCTTAAGAAAAACCCAAAGCGCACACGCGGCAAGGTAGGGGGATAGATGCCAACCGCAAACGCATCCCTCCTCACAAATGCTATGGCCGCATTCTGGACCTATCTCGAGGGCAAGACGGACTTCACCGGCCTCGGCCTTGCGGTATTCAAAGGCTACGACGGCAACGTGCTCCCGGTTCGAGAGGATGGCTCTCTGGAGGCCGCAGACCTTCCGGCCATGTACGTCGAGAGCATAACGCCGAACCCGCTCGAGACAGATACAACGCCGGACGAGGAGATCATCCATATAGAGATGGAGGGCGGGGTAGTCTATGATAACACCACCTTCCATGCCGCGAATTCTTCCATCGATTGCGCCGCCGCACTGATGACCCTCTCGGACGTCATTCTCTCGCGCCATTCACTCGATACCAACCTCGGGACAGGCAGCGGCGGCGCTATTGATGGTCTTGCCTGGGAAGTGCTGGGCATGGACCCGGTGCGCTCAGGCGCGAACCCCAGAGACGTCCTGTACTGGGACGGGCAGTTTAAGCTAACGCTGGAGGTCTCCAGGACGCTACCAGCTAACACAACGTAGGAGGATAGTTATGGGTGTAAGAGCAAAAGACCTAAGCGTACGCGTCGGTTCACAATCTGACAGGACGACGGTGGCGTCGTCCCTGACTGACATCGCGGTACCAGCGGACGGGGACGGCATGAATGCCGATCTGTCTCTGGAGACACTGGACACCGACCACGGCAACGAAGGGGTGCTCTACTCCTCCGTAGGCAGCCGCAACGGGGAGAGCAAGTCATTCAGGAGCTACCTATATCCGAACGTGGCTAACCTGCTCCTGGACAACGTCGTGGACAGAAACGCGAGCGGGGATCAAGGATTCCTGACCATCGAAAGCTGGTGGGGCACGAAGCTCGGCGCGTCGAAGGTCAAGGGACAGCGCCGTTACGGCTGTATCTTCGACTCCTTCAGCTTCCAGATAGACCGCACCGGGGCAGGAGCTCCGATAGAGGTGGACTTCGGCGGCTGGATCAACCGCAAGCAGAACATACCCACCGGCGAGTCTGTCCCCACCTTGGACTTTTCCGACGTGCTGCCCTACTCGAGCACCGGCGTTAAGATCGACTTTGTGCCGGATGCAGCGGGCGGTGCCTATGGCGGCCACGTTACCGATGTGCGGCGCCTCAGCGTGACGTACTCCAACCAGGGAGCCGTCGAGGAGTTCCAAGACAACGATTCCAACGTGGAGCTCGACAAGGTCTGGACCATCCACACGCCAGGCGAAGCGTCTGCACAGTTCGAGATCACCATGGCCCTCAACGAGGAGGAATATCTCCAGCTCGACGAGAACGAGGAGCCGCCAAAGGGCAAGCTGCGGGTCGTCTTCACCCATCCCAAGGCGTTCTCTGTCACCTCCACATCTACCGTTACATCCGGCGAGCTGGCGGCGCAAACCATCCTCGTCGATGACACGGAGGGCCTCGTAAATGGGGACGTGGTGACGATAGAGCACCCGACCACCGGCTTTGTGTGCCTGCCGATTGGTGGAGTTGTGGCTGACACGTCCTTCGAGGTCGATACCTCCGCTCTGAATGGGTTCGACGCCCGCGTCACTCTCAACGGTGGATCAGGCGGCCCGCTGACAATCCGAAATATGGCGCAGGCGCTTATCTTCGACCGCATCGACTACCGAGGCAGCTCGGCCATCACGCGGGACGGAAACAAGCGCGTGGTCACGCTGACCTATGAGGCGGCGCTCTTGTCGGGCTCCACCTCCATCATGGAGGCGCACACCTACGACCACAGCAACGCACACGTCTAATAGGTAACAGCAGGAGAGGGCGCTGGCGGTCGCTCTCTCCTTCTTAACCACCACAGCCGCCGAGGACCACCATATGCTAACCACAGTTGAAGATGCAAAGCTTGACGAGCTCCACGCAGCGGCAGAGGAGCTCAAGAAGCTCGCAGGCAAGAAGGGCGCAGACGTGCAGGTGCCAGACCTCGACGACGTGAAGGCAGAGGCGCCGGACTGGTACAGCTACGCCAGCTTCACAGACGCAGCCGTCTCCTTCGACGACCGCGAGGAGGGCGTGGCTGTCCTGCTCGAGGACTGCACCATGAGGGAGAGCACCGAGCTCCAGCGCATAGTCAAGGCTGAGAACACGCTGGACACCTATGCAGCGTTCTGCAAGCATCACATAAAGGCGGTGGAGGGCAAACACGCCCCGATCTTCAACGCCGACCCACCGCCCAAGGGTGCGCCCATGAAGGCATGGAAGGAGTGGAGCGGCAACGTCTCAGAGAAGAATCTGAATCGCCTGGTGAGCGGCATTATGATGTTCCGACAGGACGTAGGGGCGGAGGGAAACGAGTAACGCGAGCGGTGCAGGAGCTCATCCTTGGGCAAGAACTGGCAGGAATAAACGAGCCAGCGGAGGAGAAGCACCTGGAGGCGGCGGTCGAAGCCGTCTACGCCTCTCGCAACGGTCGAACGATGGACGGGCAGCGGGTCGAGGACTTGCCGGCCATCCTGAGCAGGGCAGTCGGTGCGGCAGTGGTGGCAGATGTCACCATGGCGAGGCTCGGATACGAGACCTTCAAGGGTCTATGCGAGATGCAAGCGGGCACGATGGGCGCTTTTGGAGGACGGTAGACTGTGGCAACGCTGACGATTAAAGCGAACGCATCGAGCGCCAATAAAGCCTTCGAGCGCATGACCAAGATGATCGCCGCAGCAGAGCGGTCTACGGCTCGATTCGCTCAGATCTCCAAAACCCTCGCGTCTCATTTCCAGACGGCCACTCAGGCTGTCCTCACGTTGAACAAAGCGATGGGCGCCAACGCTCAGGCGACTATGCGCGTGGCGGCTGTTGCGAAGACTATCCCGGCGCACTACAACGCCTCCACGCAATCCGTCCAGCGAACGACCCAGGCCATGGCTCGACTACGCAAGGAGACCCAGGGAGTCGCCAAGGCGGCAGCGGCGGTCAGGACTCCTCGCGGAGGTGGCGGTGGTCGTGTCGGGCCACCAGCTCTGCCGACCGCGCCGTCGATCAATCCGGCGGCCATTACAACGTCTGTTGGCTCGTCGATCACGGCGGGCGCTGTAAAGGCATTCTCGGGCATCGCAGGCATCGCGGCCAAGGCGCTCTCTGGCCTCGCCTCTATCATCACCAAGATATTTACCACCGCTTTTAAGGCGGTATTTAGGATAATCAAGGTCGGGCTGACGGCGGCCCTGACCGTATCGGCTGCGGCCTTCGGCAACGCTCTCCGGCTGGCCGTGAAGAAGCAGCCACTGGCCGAGGGCTTCGGGTCGCTCACAGCGTCCAAGGGGCTCGGGGATCAGGCCGAGGTCTTGAAGGATCTGAGGTCGGCTGCGCGGGGCACTGTTTCAGACCTCGACCTCATGGCCCAGTCTAATAAGGCTATGTTGCTGGGTTCAGCAGATACGACAAAACAGCTCCAGTTTTTAATAACCGCGGGGCGTCGGCTCGGGAAGGTCATGGGCCGCACCGCCTCAGAGGGTTTCGACGATCTCGCCATAGGCATCGGGCGCCAGTCTCGCCTCATCCTCGATAACCTCGGTTTGATTATCAAAATTGAGGCCGCGAATGAATCATACGCGAAAGCCATAGGGCGAACGACCGACGAGCTGACGGACAGTGAGAAAAAGCTGGCGTTTCAGGGCGCCGCGTTTCAGGCGATCCGCGAAAAAATGGCTGGAATGGGCGAGGAGCAGTTACTCGCGGTTGACAGGATGGGCCAGCTTGGGGCCGCATTCTCGAACGTCTCGGCAGAGGTCGGAGAGAAGTTCCTGCCCGCGCTCACAGAGGTCGCTGGTCGGTGGGCTGAGTTTATCAAGGGCTTCTCTGCGGACGAGATCATGAGCGCCGTAAAGGGTGGGTTTGATGCTCTGAAGGGCGGGGCTGGTTCTGTTCTGGACTTCCTCGTCGGCAAGAATACGGAGCTCAGGAAATCGCTCACCAATGCAGGGGGGGCGTTTTGGGAAGCGATGACAAACCCGTCTGCTGATGCGTTTAAGATTCTAAGCATCCGTTTCGACTCTCTCGCCTTCAATATGGGGAGCGTCTTAATGGAACAGTGGGACGTTTTCGTCTCCCACGCGGTCGAGTCAGGGGGTAAGATATTCCCGGCCCTGCTGGAGTTCCTTGGCCCACCAGGACAACCCGGACAAGGTGATCTCAGAAAACGCGAGTTTAGACGAGACAGGGCAGGTATCAGGGAATCCAGAGAAGAGCAAAGATTTGTCCAGAACCGCATCTCAGACGATAAGATAATATTACTGCGGCGAGCGATAGAGGCGAACAGGAAGGCCACAGAGCTCAACACCCAAGCGGCCACCACCGGCAGGGTGAAGGGCGGCCCATCGGCGGGCGGCATTACGGCCACCGGGGCGGGCGGGTCGCAGCTCGAGCGCCAGGCAAATCTAGAGAGGGAGCTCGCAGACCAAGCCGCGAAGGGCGCCGCATTTACCGCAAAACTCAAGAAGGCCGAAGCCGACGCAGCAAAGGCGGCGACGAAGGCGCTCAAGGATCAAGAGAAGGTCATCAAGGAGAGCATCCGAGCTCTGACGAAGGAGACCGATAAGCGTGAGAAGGTAGGAGATGCGCTCAGGGCTGGCCTATCGAACGTGTCAGGCGCCAAGGTGGGCGCCTCTGGGACAGGCATGGCCGACCTCCTCAACGACATCGCGGACGAGATCCGTGGATTCCCAAAGGTGTTCGCTGACCTCAAGAACGACGTGGCCGAAGCTGGCAAGGCGATCTCTGACGCGATGGCCGCAACAGGTGAGGCGCTACAGGCCGCGAAGGAGAAAGCGGCCCAAGACCTCGACAAGTCCGTCCGATCCTTCCTGACAGGAGGCCAGACCGCGACGACGACCAGAGGCCGATCACTACAGCGCAGGGCGCAGCGCGAACAGCGCAGAGCCCAGAAGGCGCAAGAGCGGCAATTCCTCGGGTCTGCCTCATTCGGCGGGGGCGGCGGCTTCCAGGGTTTCGGCGCTCAAGGCATGGAGCGGGCTGGCAGTCTCCTGGAGGCTGGCGTGCCGGGCCTTCGCGATATGATGGCAAACGTAGTCAACCCGCAAGGCACCACCGCCATCATTGACCTCCAGAAGGAGATCGCGGCCATAGTTACGGAGGGAAATGCGAAGCAGACAGAATTGGAAGCCACGAGGCAGGAGGCGGTCGCAGCTCAGAAGGCAGCCCAAGAGGAGCGGCTTGCCCTTGGCGAGAAGACCGCCGACTTGGAGAAGCAGGTGCTGGACATCTTGGAGAAAGAGGCGCAGGACATCAACAAACTGAAGGCGGAGCTTAAGGCACTACAGCGCCAGCTTGAACAGGTCAGACGCGAAGCGAGGAAGACGGCCTAATGCCAAACCCAGAGACACACTACCAGCTATTCTTTAAGGATCTCCGGCTGGGTGACTTTATGCAAAAGCGGCCCATGATCCTCCTGCACCACACGCCGCCAGAGTTTCAGACCAGCGTGGGGGCTGCGAAGGCGCACGGATACGCTCGAGGTGGTAGCGCCTGGTGGGAGGTGTCCACACAGATCGCATTTAAGCGAGGATATAACGGCGCAGAGACGGCGAGCGCCTTCTGGGATCGCATTAGAACCTTCGCCACCTCGCTCGCCACGATCATCTCGCCGACCACCGGCCACAGCCAGATGGGGCCGCTATGCTTCGTCCGCGATGCCAATGGCACGACCCACTCAGAGAAGGATCTCGCCGCCGTTGGCGATGCGTCTGGGGTCGAAGTCGGCACGTCTGAGCAGTTCACGACCGCCGTTGACATATCCACCGCCGCCTACGGGTGGAGCGTGGGGCAGTATCTTCTCTTCATCGACGAGGACAGCGCCACGACCTTCGACTGGGAGGTTGCGAAGATCACAGCAGTCAGCACGAGCCAGATAGAGGTCGATGCCATCGCCTACGCCAAGGACAACGGGACGAAGATGTACCGCCTGGACTGGCACATGCCAGAGGTGGCGCTGCTATCTGAGCCCGAACTCGACGGCAGCGGACCAGCGCCTAAGGACTTCCTGAAGGAGATCGAGCTTAGGTGGGGCGGCACCCTTGACCCAATCAATGGGGACTTGTAATGGGCGCAGACTCTCACGCCATCGAGGAACTCAAGCAGAAAAAGATCAAAATCTGGAGCTCCGTCACCACCGCCGTTACCGTCATCCAGGACGATGCCGCTGCTGATTCTGATGCCACTCTGAAGATCGACAACGCATTCCTCTCCGGCCATAACTACAGTTGGGGCGGCATCAAGGCCGGAGGCATGGAGCGGATGACCTTCGAGCTCGACAGCCTCACCGCTGACGGCAACGGTAAAGAGTTCACCTTCGAGGTTCAGGACTTCACGAATTACAACAGCCTCGGCCTATCACCTGCCGACCGCGTTGAATTCTCTGCCGAAGTGGGCGCGGCGCTCCCGGTCGGCGGGGCGTGGGCGAGCTGGCACAGCGCCAGCCAGACGGCCTCATCTCAGATCAAGCTATTCTACGGATACATTGACGACGTGCGCCGCGTTGAGAACGACCGAGGGCAGCGGGTGTTCCAGGTCCGCTGCATCGACCCCATCCGATACGCCAACAAGATAAAGGGCATGCAGGACGTATCCGAGGGGCTGACCATCCCGTGGTTGATATTCAACGTGGACGAGCCGACTGACCCGGACTGGTTCGTGGCAATCAAGAACCGCGACACGGCGGCGGCGGCGGCAACCCGCTACCGCTACGGACAGCCGCTAAACCCAGCGGCAGCCCAGATGACCCTGGCCCAGATCCTGGACTACCTGCAAGTTCACTACCAGAGCGACCTCTATGACCGGGGCATAATCGCCGGTGCGTCAGACGATCTATTCGACGCCGACGAGATCGCGGCCTTTACTGACATCCCACCGAAGACGGTATTCGAGAACACTGGCTTCGGCGACATCGTGCGCGGCCTGATCCGGTCGCACGTTCCAGACCATGATCTGGTCGTAGACCCACGGACTCGCGTGTGGCACATCCGACCGGTGCGCCATGACCTCCTATCTGATGGCGACAAGGCCACAATCAATAGCGTGGTGGTGGATAAGCTCAAGTGGTATCTCGACGACGCCTCTATGTTTGCCATCTCGGGCGCCGGCTCCACGGTGCGCCTGATGAGTGCCACCGACCTATTTCAAACCGAGGTGGCGAACGTCACAGCCGTCGTTCTCGGCGGGTCTCAGTCGCTCGAGCTAACGGCGCCGGTGGGATTCAGCTATGTCGCCGGCGACTTCATCCTGCCGATGTATTCCGAACACGCTCGGCCTCCACTCCTGACCGTTGACTTGGAGGGCGACACCCGCGACCATTCGCTCTCCGTTGACCTACAAGGGGTCTATAGCGCCGTCTCCATCGTCGGACGCCGTGCCAAGTATGAGGAAAAGAGCGTCAAGCAAACGGTGGGAGGCGGGCCGTCAGGCTCTCGCATATTGGCGCAGATTGTCGCGGGCTACGACCCTGCATACCTGGCAAACTATGAGCACACCGCCCACGCAGAGCGCCGAACCGACAGAGGACAGGACGGCAACGGCATCGCCATCGACGAGATAGAGACCATAGGATCGGCGCCCAACGAATTCACACGGATCTATTTCTCTGAGGCGCACAGCGCCTATGAGGATGATCACGACATCCAGAACGAGAGCACCGGCGCCAGCGAGTGGACAGGAACGGCTTTCCATGTCCTGACTCAAGCGGGCGCCGCCACGGACATTGAGAGCGCGAACGTGTCGGCTATTATCGACTTCTTCGCCCGAGCTGGCTGGATGGACGGACCCGCAAACACCATCAGGCGTTATCGGATCGACCTCGACAGAGACATAACCGCCACCATCCCCAGCTTGCAGGACGAGGTAAACGACGGGGCGCCGGATAAGTTCCAGATGAGCTCCAGCGAGATCCACAAGCCCCGAAACCCTAACCTACGATGGGCCGTTGGTCGCGTGTGGCGCATCGAGAGCACCTCTGCGTCTAATGATGCGGACGACATACAACCGGGCATGTGCTCGTCGATGAACCATCCAAGCCTCCAGGCAGGCACGGGCGGCGGCGGATATGCCGGCCTGACGATGAGCCAGCAAGCCATACCAGCCGACCAGACGACGACGGCGCCGCGCACGTTTCAGGAGCAGGTCGATTACCATAACCTGAACCCGGCAGACCCGCTCAATGGTGGGGTGCCGAGGGCGTGGGTTATACCGAAGCCTCCACCGCCTCCGACATGGGAGGAGATATGCGCCCAGCTCCCACCGTCGCCACCGCCTCCGCGTGAGTTCACGATGAACGTGAAGAAGTTTACGAACGAGGTGCATAAGGCGAGGGTGCCAGGCGCCGGTTACGCTGGCCTCGCGAACCTGTATTACAAACACGCCGAAGAGCTCGTCCTCACCACCGACAGCTACGAGCACGAGAGCCAAGACGACCAGTTCAGCCTCGTCGCGGCCTCGATCTGGCGCAAGGTTTCACAGCCGCACTACACCGGCGAACTCAACCTCCGAGGCGTGACCAGGTGGCTCGGCCTCTCAGACCTCGGCTTCCGGGTCGCCTTCGGCGGTGGCGCCACGGGCTTCGCCACTGGACAGGTGACGGAGCAGCGGCGATTCTGGGGCCTTTGCTCCTCGCTCCGGTTCGACTTCCGAAGCGGTGCGACCTCATTGTCATTCGACTCGCGAGGGTTCGGGGATGATCTCGGGCAGGAGCTATTCGAGAAGCGCTTCGTGTCTGAGACGGCGGAGCTCAAGAGCATAAAGGACAAGCAGAAGCACCTGGAGGCGAATCTCAAGTGCTTGGCCTCAAGGCCGAAGCCACCAGCGCCAGCCACCGTTCAGGGCTGCGATGTCAGCCACGGCCCCATGTCGGTCTCTGCTCGTGTCGCGGTCACACCGCTGAAGGATGCGGCGGTGGGCGGTGTGCAGGTCTCTATCGGTGTCAAAGGACCGCACACCGTTAACCCTCTGAGCGTCACCGGCTCCATCGGCTTCCACCCTCCGTATCTGGTCGAGGAGCTCTATACAGGCGGCGTGGTCGGTGTCAGTGTCCCGGGCGGCGCCCATGTCTCGCTCAGTGATCCCGGCGCCGGATCCACCGCGACGCTGGACGACTCCAACGGCCCAGAGATCGCCACACTACCCCAGTATTCAGCAGAAAGGGCCGACGAACTCCTCCAGGCCGGAGTCCTTGGCGGCTCCCTGGCGGTGCCAGTGGGTGGGCAGGTTATACAGCTAACCACCGGCAGCACCACGACGGTCCTGCAGCTTGCGTTCCCCATCCACGCGGACGCCAGATATAACGGAGGTCATGTGTCCTTCTCGCCGGACGGCGGGAGCGAGGCGCGTCCAAAGTACACCGTTGCAACTCACACGGCCACCACCATCACCCTGTCCGCTGCAATGACGGAGAACATACCACCAAGCGGCTCCACGGGGATGATTCGGCCAGTCCTGCTCCCGACACTAGACGCCGAAGCCTTCTCCGATGGAGGGAAGCCGTTCAAGGACTCCGCCGGCAATTGGTTTGTCGCTGAAGGCGGGACGCTGACGGCGGCGGCGCTAACGGGCAACGTCCTCGGCTCCTCGAGTGGGTCGCCAGTGATAAGCGTGGGCGCAGAAGAGGCTACCCACAACGCTAAGGGCACCTGGAACTTCTCAGGCGTTACCGGCTTGTCGGGCGTAATCACTACCGCCGACCTCGTCTCTAACGGCGGGCTGGAAATCGTAGGCGGAGAGCTCCAACTTGATGAAGGTACGATAAGCTCCACGGTGGCAGGTGTAGCGGCAAGCGCCGCCGGTGCTCAGGTGGTGGCGGCGACTACATCCCTGGCGGGTGCCCTCACCGCCGCCGACAAGGTGAAGGTGGACGCGATACCAAACCTCGTTTGGGAGATGTGGCTATCCCTGCACGGCTCCACCGTCATCGACGGAGGCAGCGGGACGCTCGCAGCGGCTAACCCAGGAATATCGAGCTCGTCAGACTATGACGGCTACACAGCCATATATAATTTTACATCCAGCCAGAAGCGGGGAATGGCCTTCAACCTCGCCGTGCCTGGAGACCTCGATGTAGGAGCCGTCGTAACAGCGAAGGCGTACTATAGACTCAGCGGTGCGCCAGACGACGGTGATGTAGCATACATGGGAATCGACGCTCGGGCCGTGGCTGATAATGAGGCGACCACCTCGGGCGGCACCCTCTTCGGTATAACAGGCGAGAAAGTGATCACCGCGTACTCGTCAGGTGACATGGTAGTCGATGACCTCGGCACCCTGTTCGGCGCCTCAACGCTGGCGGTGGGGGATTTCGTCAAGGGCGTCATCTGGAGAGATAGCACTGGCGAGACAGACACATATGATGGCACCGTCCAGTTTATAGGGATTCGCCTGATAGGCACGAGGGCCAAAGCATGACACGCGAGGAAATGACGAGCAACGGATACAACGAGCTCAAGCGTGGTGCCTCTTATTCGATCTGGGTAGACGACGAGAGCGGGGAGCTAGTGGCACGAGTGGAGGCTACCGGGGTCGTCCACGCTCTGGATGTGGACCTGTACACGATAGCACTGGCGATTATGGGCGACGGAACTCTACTTGGCACGGTGAAGGAGGAATAGCGTGGGACTTGATGACGGAGAATTCAGGGGATTTACTCGAGCCGAAATAAAGAACCTGAGCAAGGCCCTGGATGCTCTGAAGGATGAGAGCCAAAGAGCCATGGGGGAGGTTAGGTCCGACCTGGCCGACATCTCCAAGGTGCTCGGGGAGCTTCGCGACTTCAAGACCCGCGTACTTGCATATGCCGGCCTGATGGCTGCTGGCGCCACCTTTGCGATACAGTTTATAATGGACCGTCTGAATTGAGAGAGGTTAGCCATGGGCGTTATTTCTGCAATCATTCGATGGATTCGCGGCGGTTCCACTCGGAGCAGGCACAGCGTGACCGAGGCGCTTGAGCGTGTGTCAAGCGCGGAGAGACGGCTATTGACTGTCGAGGAGGCTACGATGAGCCTAACGGTGGCCGACTTGCCAGCGGGTGAGGAGTACGAAGCAGATGATGACGGCGACGGTTATGACGACTGGTTTGAGGAGGACTAGATGTGTTTGCGAGCATTGTTAGAGCGGTTCTGGATTTCTTTCTATCGTGTTTCAAAGCGGACACGACGGCGCACGATGTGGAGCCTGCTACTCCTCGTGAGCGTGATTGGATTGGGCGGCAGTTGCGCCGCGATAGGAAAAACCGAGGTGGTCCTGGTGCCGGCGACAGTTGATGTCGACGGCGTGCCGTACTCGGTGTTAAGGCTGGCGGAGCCGGTAGAGGCCCGCGTATACGTCCGCAAGGGCGGCCAGCTTGTTCGGTCGATGAATAGAGTAGCGCTTCCGGAAGGCTGGATGATTATCCCCGCCCCCCCGGCAGCGCGTAACCTGGAGGAAGAGCGTTGAAAAGTGGAATCAAAACTAGCGAGTTCTGGCTCAGTGCGGCGGCGGCGATTGTTGGCCTATTGATGACATCGGGTGTGTTTGCTGATGCGTCGATCTGGTCGAAGGGGCTCGGCCTCGCGGCTGCGGCTCTGGCGTCGGCTGGCTATGCGGTGTCGCGAGGCATGGCAAAGAAGTCCACGCCGTGAGGGATTGGTCGGAAATAGTCAACACTGGCGGCGCGGCTCTCGATGTGGCAAAGGTCGATGAGCTCCAGGTGATCGCGGCTGTAGCAGAGCTACCGGAGGAAGAGGTCCGACCGCTGTGCGACCAGCTCGGGCTTCGGGTGGTGGCTTCAGGTCAGCGAAAGGCCATTGTGGGGATGTTGCTAGCGTCCTCCAGAATCATCGGAGCGCTTGCGCCTACTCCGGCTCAGTAATGGCGCGAGCATGGGGGTACGGTGGTTCGCCGTGTCTTGCGCCGGGCGGGGCGGCCTCACATCTGGGGCCGTTCCGTTTTTATTCCTCGAAGGTGCGAGGCACGGCTATCGTCCTGCACCTGAAGTGGTACGGCGGCAGTCCGACCTTAGCGAAAAACCTGCGGAACACCTCCTGCAGCGATGCCCGGCTGCCCCGGCCCCGGCCTATGCTCTGCCTTTCCGCGTTCAGCGCCTTGGTGCTTTGGTCGATGAACGGCCACGCGCCGAGCGCCTTGTCCCTGTCGCCAGCCTGGAGGCCGGTCTGGAATGAGTCGAGCTGCCGCTCTACCCGCTTCACGGTGATAATCTTGCCATGGACCCAATTGCAGAACTTCGTGGTGCGCTCGTCCTTCGGGTTGCGAGCTATCAGAACCTCGACCCGCGTGGACTTGGCCGCGAGGTATGCGCCCATGTTCCAGAGCCGATAAGCCCAAGCGTCTGTGACCATTCGTGATAGTGTCCCATTTCGGGAGAGTAGCGCTTGTTCCAGCCGAGCCCGCCATTCTGCCTTGTCCATCGAGCCGTGAGAGCCGTCTATAAGGCCGCCCACTGTGTGCTTCGTCTGGAATACTCTAAGCTCCTTCTCTTGCCTTTTGACGGCTGCGGAGCTCTTGCGAGTGCCTTCTCGCCGCTCTCGATCCCTGAGTCGCTCCAGCTCTCGCTCCTTCTCCGCGATGCCTCGCTCTGTAATGATCCGATCCAGCGGTGAGCGTCTCGCCGTCTCGGTGGTCAGGAACTCGGTGAGCAGAGCCTCGGCCTTCGCTGAGATCCTGTCGGCCTGGACCCTGAGGGCTGACATCTGGGCGAGTTCTCTGCCGGCTCTCCTCGCTGCGCGGTCGATGGTTCGGCCTCGAGCTCTCAGGCGCCCCACGCTCCCGGTGGACAGAGCGCCTCCCAGTATGAGGCGCCGAGCTGACGCGGTGGCTGCCGATTGTCTCCGTCGGCTCATCCGCTGGGTTACGCGGCGCCGCATGAGGAGGAGGAGGAGAAGGACAACGGCGGCCACCTTGGCCTTGTCGTTTGAGACCTCGTGCTCCTCGAGCTCCTGCTGCATCTCTTCGAGGGCATCGCGAGAGGCGGCTCGGTAATGGCTGGCGAGCGGATAGCTCATGGCTGCTATTTCTGCTTCCACCTCTGGAATATCACCTGTCGGCATTCCTGGACCCCTCCTTCGATGGTCTTGGCGTGTTGCAGGTCTCGACGTGCGGCGCGAGACACCAGAGGCAGACTAAGCCGCGACATCGAGGGCACTCGTCCGTCGCTCTCTCTCCGCATCTTATGCATGGCGCATCCATGAATGCATTGTAGATCACGGCAGCGGATTGTCTCAAAAAAAACCCACTCCCTGAGTGTGGATAACTCAGAGAATGGGATAAGGTGGGGGCGTTGTCATTCGCCTGCTGGCGTCTGTCACTCCTTGGGCTCGGGCGCTTTGGTCGGCGTCCGAGCCGTTTTCATTGTCTCCTCTGGCGCATCCACGCGGCGAGGACGTCGGACGTGATCACCCACGAGCTGACACAATGCCCAGCGCCGAAGACCGGCGCGGCTGCGAGCTTGCCGGACTTGATAGCCTTGGCGATAGCCTGGCGGCTGCATCCTGCGACCTCGGCGGCTCCTGATGGTGAGTAGAGCTGCCTCATTCTGCGCCTCTGATCTCGTCCTGTAGGTCTGCCCCGTCAGCGGTCGGCGGCTCGTTGGTGATTCCAAACAGCGAGCCTTGATCCACGCCGTCCTCTGCGTTGATTAGGTTTTTTGTCGCTTGTTGGTAATAACTCGGCTTCAATTCAATGCCAACGAATCGCCTGCCCATCTCGACAGATACATGGCCCTCGCTCCCAATCCCGGCAAACGGAGACAGCACTGCGTCGCCCTCTTTCGTCCACAGTCGAACGCACCTGCGGATAACCTCAAGCTGAAGAGGGCAGATGTGTCTTTCGTCGTTTTCATCTCTCGCGCTCATTCGTTGAAGCGTATCCGAAGGATTGATGTCTGTCCAAATTGGCGATGCATATTGCTGCCACATTTTGACAGGGAATGATTCGTGCGTGTTGGGGCATGGCTCGGGGTTTTCTCCTGGCTTCCTCATCGTTACTACATAATCAGCGATCCCTTGCCGAGCCATGCACGAATCCTTTCTGATCGTTTTGTGAAGAAGCCCGAGAGCCTTAGTCCTCTGCATGGCGGTTACAGGATCTTTCCAAATGCAAACCTCTGAATGATAAATAAATCCAGACCGCTCGAACGACCTTATGAGCTGGCCTCTAAAGTCCTTGATCCCAATAAAGCCGTCTCGGGCCTTGCTGCTCGGTAGATTCATACAGTGGAAAGAAACCAGCCGCCCTGGCATCATCACCCGCGCCAACTCCGCCACGAGAAACATGAAGTGGTCTGCGAACTCGTCAGCGTCTACCACGTTCCCCATGTCACGGTCGCTTGCTGAGTATGTATAGAGGCTTGCAAACGGCGGAGAAAAGATCGAATAATGCACCGAGTCGCTCGGAATGCCGCGCAAAACATCGACGCAATCGCCGTTGTATATCGAGAACCTTTTCCCATGATGCTGATCTAAGACGTCAACCATGCTGGCACCTCCATTGTAAGTGATGGGTTATAATTGATAAATGATCGAGACGATCCGCCGATATTCTCGCGTGTAATGTCGAGCATTTCAGACAACATGCCATCAACCATCGCCTTGGCAGCGGCCTCTTTCGATTGGATATTTGCTACAACGGCACCCTCAGTTGACGCCGTTATAATCTTGACGTTTACGGATGACTGTTGGCCGAATCGCCAGCACCTGCGCACAGCCTGATAGTATGATTCCCAAGAATCGGACAAGCCGACGAATGCGACGTTGGAGCAGTGCTGCCAGTTCATGCCGAACCCGCATATCTTTGGCTTTGTCACAAGCACTCGGAAATCCCCACGACTGAATCCAGCCATGCGTGATTCTTTGAGGTCTGTCGGGTCTGATCCGCTAATTGAAACCGCTCCATTAATCGAGTCGGAGAGCTGCTTGGACTCGTCATTGAGTCCACACCAAACTATCCACTGGCCGGATGTCGAGTTGACGACATCCGCACATGCCCTAACTCGCTGCGGGATAGATTCCCGCCTGGCCGTGATCCGGTCGCCCATAGACTCAGCAACCATTGAAAAGAGGTATCCCGGTGTCGCATCGGAGTTAACTGTAATCTGATCGACCACCAAAGGCGGCAGCGAGAATCCTTCGTCGGAGTGCCCAATGTCAGATGGCTTCTGAATCATAATGGCCCACGAGCAAACCCACCGCCAGAAGTCGCCGCGAGCGTGGCCCTTAAGTCGCCAGTTTTGAGTTGATCCGCCATCATGCACAAAATACGTCGCCAGCATCTCGGCTGGCGACATGATGCCGAGAAATGCGGCGTGGTTACCCAGCTCTATGTGATCGTTGGGTGCCGGAGTCGCAGTACATGCGAGCCTGTAGGGCGTGTCCTGAAAAGCCGCAATGATGGCCGTCCGGGTTTTGCCTGTCTTTGACTTCAGGATTGATGACTCATCCAAAACGATGCCTCCGAACCTTGACAGCTCAAAATGGTCCATCATCTCGTAGTTAGTTACAACTATCCCCGTGTTGCCATCGTCTGCCCTTAAGTATCGCGCTGCAATCCCGAACTTAACGCCCTCTTCGACTGTCTGTTGCGCGACAGCAAGCGGCGCGAGTATTAATACCGCCTTGCCCGTATGCGCTGCAACATTATCAGCCCATGATAACTGCATGATTGTCTTGCCCATGCCGCAGTCCGCGAATATTGCAGCGCGGCCACGCCTCGTCGCCCAGGTTACGATGTCAGACTGGAAATGCATCAGGTGATTGTTCTCTGATTGAGGATCAAATCCAACGGGTGCGCACCCCGTCGCCTTGCTTGATATGAAGTCGTCGTAGTTCATCGCATCACCCGACCTTCCAATATGTCTGCCCTCATATCGTCCACGAGGTCTGCCCCGTCAGCGGTCAGGGATAGGTAGATTGGATCGGCCCCCGTCGCGATAACCAGGCGGCGGTCCTCCAGTTCTCGGATTGCGGATAGATCGTCGGGATTTGCGCCGAACAGCTCAATTGATCCGCCGATGAACTCGGTGAGCAGGTCGGTGGCGTTGGTGCTGATGGGGTTATTCATGGTCTCACTCCTTGTAGTGGTTTCGGTTCTCAGACGCCTCGGCAGAGATCGTCCATTAGTAGCAGATCGCTTGCTGTGTGCCCTGCGGCTATCAGCGTGTATATTTCACAGAGCGCGGCGCCGACGCCCTCTTTGCGTGCGGCAGGTATCGCGCATGCGTCGTGATACTTGGCCTGCGCCTTTAGTTGGCTGATCATGCGGAGCGCCGCCGCCAGCCTGTCCTCCAGGTCTCGGATTGCTGCCTTGTCATTGCTCATGGTCTTCACTCCTTTG
>Ga0209756_1000789_pt1 | contig 30808 bp, 12 predicted proteins | sample ETNvirenome_6_85_FD_184071 | JGI IMG/M metagenome (GOLD analysis project Ga0209756, IMG submission 184071) | Marine viral communities from the Pacific Ocean - ETNP_6_85 (SPAdes) (version 3) | ecosystem: Environmental > Aquatic > Marine > Oceanic | place: Pacific Ocean | collected 2013-06-19 | reverse complement strand
GAGCAAGACGATATTTATTCTCAAACACTTCCAAATCTAAAAACTTGGATAGGTTCTTTTTCCTGTCTGTGGAACCTTGGTTAATGAATTGAAGGGAGTCCATCTGAGAACAGAAACTTGTCATCAGGAAGTCGTCCTTGGTGCCAAAAATTCTACGAATATTGGCGTCGGTATCGTTTCGTGTTTCCCCATTCAAACTAATCTCTTCATCTCCATCAACAGCAGAAAAATCTAAAACCATCTTAGCTTCTTGGGTTTCTTTCCCCTTCAACCTTTTAGTATACTTTTCCATCTTACGTGCAATCTTATACTTACGCGCTCCTATTCCCACCACAACTTCTGAAGATGCTGCATTCTTATTTTGATTAATTATGTTAACATTTTTTACACTACTCTTAGAGGTGTTGTTTTGCATGGTGAAAAGGAGACTGTCGATCACGCTCGACTTCCCTGAAAAGTTTTTACCTAAAATGCCCACAATCCCATGAAGCGTAGAAAAATCAATCTCATTTCCCTCGCCATAATTAAACAAGTTATTCCACTTTAACTTCTCCACGCACCAATTCACGTTGCGCGAAACATCTTCCTCTAAATTGAGGAGCATATTATATCTATCATTCAAATCATATACATCTTTTAAGACTTCTTTATCAATATTGTAATCTTTTAAGTATTCTTCAATAAGCGTTTCTTGTACTTTGGTATCGCGTAAATTTCCTATTTCTATTCCATCCGCAATCATAGAGGAAGATGGAACACCTGATAACCCTCGATTTAAGAAAGTAACTCTCTGAGGATAAAACTTTCTCCTCACTGCATCAATCAACTTGCGCTGATTAGCAATCGTTGTTCGATTCTCAGCAATAATTCTAACCCTAGACCCTTCCTTGATATTTAACTTCTTGGGTAAGCGTCCGGTCTTAGTCAAAATGATGTCTACGTGTGGATTGGGATCCTCCAGTACAATATGCCGTACATCAAAAGTGTCCCTATCTTGAATATCCCAAATAAGTAATCCCTTGTCAGGTGATTCCCCAAAGTTCTGCTGGATGGTGCTTCCTGGGTATCTCACTCTCCCCTCGGTATCAAGTATCTGATTAGACTTGTGAATGTCTCCCAAGAAAGCAAAATCCATGCCATCAAAAATACTGACATCATGATCAACCTTAATGTTCCATCCAAAATCCGTTTGGGATCCCAATACACCACCATGATAGAGGGCGATATTAATTGTATCATCATTGGTGGGTTTAATCCAACTATCCTCATCAAAAATTGACATGACGTTCAAGGTGAGATCCTTATCCACAATGTACTCGCCCGAGTTCTTCATGAGGTGAAGATTCTTCAATCCCAACGCATCGACAATCGGCGTGAGTGCATCTTGTCGCTCTGCGTTTCTTAAGTTACCATCATGGTTCCCCAAGATAATATAGGTGGGAGCAATCGCTTCCAAGTTCCGGAAGAAATCTGAACATAGTTCAACAAACTCCGGTGAAATTACTGTCTTCTTGTGGGCAATATCCCCGCAATGAATAATGTAATCTGGTTTTTCTTTTTTCAATACCCTATACAAATCTTTAAAGACTGCTCTATATTGATCTTGTCTTTCAAAATTTCTGATATGGGTATCCGATATATGTGCTAATCTCATATATTTCCCTTTCTCTGTGATGTCGCTAAGTCGAAACTAGAGGCAAATCCATCTCTTGTTTGCCAATGTCCATTGAACTACTTCTTGAATTCTCTCTCTCAAATTCTTTTGGGGAGTCCATCCCAATTTACGCATCTTCTCCGAAGAGAGTGCGTATCTTAAATCATGTCCCGGTCGTGACGAGTGGAAGTCAATCAACTCATAAACGGGGCGCTTCCCCACAACCTCCGCAATCATTTTAACCAGTTCTTCGTTGTCTGTCTCATCGGGCCCTGCTACATTATACTTTTCTCCCGACACTCCATTATCCAGAAGAAAGAGCACAGCAGAAGCAACGTCGCTTGCGTGAATATAGTGTCGGGATCCTGCTTTTGTGCAGTCGCTATTCGCATGTACATGGATCATCTCTTGATCTCGGACGCGCTTAATAATCATAGGAATAAATTTTTCGGGATGCTGCCTCAACCCAAACACGTTCATGGTGTGAGTTACAATGATGGGCATCTTATACGTATTTTCATAAGCAATGCATAACTCCTCGGCGCCTGCCTTCGAAGCGGCATAAGGGTTTCCTGATCGATATCGATCATCTTCCTTATAAAACACTCCTTCTGGTGCGGGTCCAAAAACCTCATCTGTACTGAAGTACAGAAACGTCTCTAAAGTATCAGAGAGATGCTCGCGGGCATAGTCTAACATATTAACTGTGCCTATCACATTGTCCATTACAAACTCCATGGGATATTCAATACTTCTATCTACATGAGAACCTGCTGCTAAATGCAATACATAATTAACAGGTCCAATCTTGTGGCGCATAACCTCATTGATGGGTGCCTTTAGATCGTGCCATAAAATCTCCACCCTCTTCTTCCACGCAGGGTTTTTTTCCAACACTTCGAACACACGATTAAGATCGCCAGATGTATCCAATCTATCGATAGAAACAATATCATAATCCGTTTCCCTTAAAAATTCTTCGATGACGTGATGCCCAATAAAACCGGCGCCGCCACTTATTAAAACTCTCTTTTTCATTATAACTCCTTTTTAGTTAATTTTTCTTATAGTATCGTGAAAGTAAACTTCCGATGTAATGTGTCTCGCTTGCTTAAATCTTCTCATAAAGATTTCTTTACTCATCGATCCCACATCCTCATAACCACCCACATTCACTTGATGAATTTCTATTCCATGAGCCAGAAATGCCTTAATCATTTCCATGCTCTTCTTTTCTGCATCTGGATCTAGTGCCAAATATACAATGGTGTCGTTTTCTATTATCTTCTGGAAGAGTCGACTTCTCTCATTGAGGGTAGACCCCAGCAGAGGAATAGAATTTATGCCCGCTTTGACAGCATCAAATATTCCCTCCACCAAACATACTCGCTCTTTCCAATCAACATTCAATTCATTAAAAATAATATTCCTACTTACCATTGGATTTTTATACTTCATCCAATCATCGGAATGACTTCTTCCTACAAAGTAATTTAATTTACCATCTTTATTAAAGGATGGAAAAATCACCCTATTCTTATATTCTCCGCTTGCACAATATCCGATCTTCCATCGTGCTATATCTCGTTCCGTCAATCCTCTATTTAATATATACTTCTTTGCGCGCTTGCCGCCTACTAATAAGTTTCTGTTTGTAAGAGAAACGAACTCTTGTGGAAGTTCAATTGCCTCTTCCTCTTCCTTGGGTGTTCCAAAGATTTTCTCGTATACGGAATCTGTTATATCTACTTCGTCTTCGAATGATCTCCACTTTCTCTTGTCAGATGAATCTCCGAACTTTCGAACCAATCTCCATATATTATTTCCCTTAGTGTCACACACCCAACACTTATAGACATTCTTGTCTAAATTGACAGACATCTTAGGTTTGTGGTGCTCACAATGCGGGCAATAAAATAAACACTCATCCCTACTAATGTGGGAGAGATTTAAGAACCCTTTTAATACATCTAACTTCTCTTCGACTGACATAAAAACCCTGCTTTCGCGATCACTATTGCATCAGCAATATCATAAAAATGCTTTTTGATATTACCATACGTAGTGTATTCTACCACGAAAGAGGGGTCCGTGTCAAGTAAAAAGCGCATTACAACGTCTTTTCCCTTCTGACCGCGTGGAACAGTGATGCCGCAGCGCTTGCGCGCTGTTGTCGCACCTATATATTCGGGAGCGATCCCTGTCCCTTCATGTATGATCCATTCCATTATACCAGAAAATTTAGATAATGTCAAGAGGGTTTTTGCGGAACTAAATCCTGGGCGGAATGCCTGGAGGGATTGTTCGATCCATACATGTTTAATATTATTGTTGTGTATTGCACCAAGAATCGTTTCTTTGGCCAATTTCACTTTGTCGAATAGAGTCGCTTCTTTCCTCAAATCTATGTGTTCTTGAAGGAAGGTCTTTCCATTTTCATCTACTATACACATTCCAATTATGCTAGTAGATAAATCTAATCCTAATATCATTAAATATCCAATTTTAATTTAAAAGTAAACTGATCGTTTTCTCGCTTTCTCACTGGTGTTGCCACCTTAGCAATCCCAATCAAGTTCTTTTGATCGTCGTAAATTCCTATCTTAGAAATATACGTTTCTTTTTTAAAAGATCCTGTATCATTATTATAAGGGTATTTTGCAACATTTTTAATCTTTAAATCACTTTTTTCATAAAAACCTAACGAACTGGTATCTGCTCTGTAAGGATTAGTATTAAGACCGGTCTGTCCATATTGAATATAAGTGGGATTATTGGAATGATTTAGGTCTGCCTTGTCTGCGTGGGCAAGCATTGTAATAACTGGTAAGTATTGAGTGCCACTCATCTCTATTTCATAACTGGACTCTTCAGTATCGATGGCGGTGGCGCCGGGTGCACCAAAATAAATCCACTTAGGGTTGGTAGCACCTGTGCCTACATAATCTTCGGTATGAGATGTGTTAAGATCCCAACTTCCCGTGAGCAATAAAAACCCTTCATTATAATATGCCAGTCCTCCAACACTATTAGCTAAAGTTTCTGCCGCTCCAGATGGTGCAGTTTGGATTAAATTACCATCTCGATATTTATCTTGGAGGCGACCAATAAGAGTTCCGGTCACATAGAACTTCAAATCAACAGTTCCCTTCTTTATCGAGGCGCCATAGAAAATGCTGGGGATACTAAAAAGTCGCAGTGCTTGAGTTCCCTTGTCTCCCAACGAAGAGGAGTAGGCATAGTTGTCACTCAAAAAAGTATAATAATTAGAAACATTCTTTAACGACTCCACTTCCCACCGCGTAGAGTTGGCAGCAAAATATTGATTGTCTAATGAGGAAGTCATAGGCAGCGAGGCAGTCATTGTCTCACCAAATTGTAAACTATTAAAGGAAGTCAAGGAAATGGTTTTCCACCCCACACGACTACTTGCCTTGGTTATAAACTGATAAGGACCGGGTGTTGAAGACGCGGAGAGCGTTGCCAACTCGCTAAGAGCGATGTCCCCGTTGTCAATCCCGAATTCATTTACTCTATCATTATAAATTACAGAACTAGTGTGGAGGGCAAATTTTATCCTTGGGTTTGCTTCTATCCTATTAAAAAGAACATCGTCTCGTTCGAATTTATATAATGACATAATCTCATTTTTCTAATAGTCTAATCTCACCCTCAAGATGAGTTCGTTATTTGGATCCTTTTTGAGAGGTTCCGAAAGTTTAGCAACCGCCAACAATTCATTATCTGCCGAGTACATTCCAATCGTTGTCAAGAAAGAGACAGGAGCATCTGTGGTTTGTTGTTTCACCACAATCTGACTCGAACTTAGATAAGTTGGATTGGCACTATAATTAAATTCATTATGATTCACTCGGCAAAAATAAATCGTTGAATTAAGTTCAGTGGTATTGTTGAAATCTAGATTATAAAATCTATGTCGCAATGCGTCAGCATTTGTTGTAATGCTCGAACCTGTTAGGACATTGACAGTCGGATAATCTGAAGAGTTCATTCCAAGGTTTCCAAAAACAGATGCGGTCAATACTGCAACGCCTGCTTGGTAATAGAGGAGTCCGACACCAGATCCAGTATTGATGCCCACTGATGATGTATAAAGGATGCCATATTCACCTGCTGGTGAGTTGACCCGAAATTCATTCGCGGCACCATGATCTGCTATATTAGTGGTGAGTGCAAAGGGATCGGCATAAGTGCTTCCCGTGCCCATCGTCAAACTAAAGGTACCTTTTTTAATTTCATCTTTAGTCAGCAAGCGCGCAAAGTTCAAAACATAAACTTCTCTCAACTTAGTACCGCCAGCAGAAATATTTCCGTCTTGGTCGAACTCTTGAATGTTTCCATTAATATCGTGACCTACGAGAACTTTTGCCATCTCGTTATACATGTTAATCTTATTTTTGATGTCTTGAGAACTTATGCCTCCTGCGACAGCGGAAGAAGAATATGCTGAGTTATTCGAGTATCCACAAGTAATATCAAAAATATGATTCGCCGACGAACTCAGATAGGGATAATCATATACCGCCTCGAACAAATCTGCGGTGAATGTTTTGATGTTAGCATCCGCATATGTTCCAGAGACAATAGACCCCGTAATGGGAATTGCCTCGTGCAACAATGTACGCGTTGTCGTAACGTCATTGTTTAGAAAAGTTTTGTAAGTTGTAGCCATTCTTTAACCTCGTTTGGTAATTATACCTTCTTAATAAATCTAACTGGAACGTCGATTCTATACCCAGTGGTGGCGCCCATCACCTTAATCACCGTATCAAGTGTATGACAGTTAACAGTTCCAACTAGGGCGGTGGATCCAAGAGTCTCAAATAAATAGGTGCTTCCCTGTAAATCGATAGACGTTTGAATTTTAAATTGTATGGAAGTTCCTCTCGGTCCAACGATGGTCTGGTTAATTTCAGTCGTCTCGCCTGTATCTCTGGGGAGATTGGTAATAAATCCCGCCGTGGTTGCGCCTTGTGATAGAAAGTAACTTGCAATATTGTCATCGTCCACAAAAGAAATGTCTGCTTGAACACCGGTTATTGAGGCGAGCGATCCAAAGCGATTATCCATCTCAATAATATATTGAGTTTCTTTTAAGTCGGCATCGATAGCATTAGTTGCAGATAACTTCGTCGTGTCTAATCCCTGATCTAAACGAATAGAGTTGCTAGAGTTAGTAGTCTGATCCCCCAATAAAATACCTTCAGCAAGACCCTCTTCATCTGTTATCGCTTGTGAAGTAGTATTGTCTGCCGTGACTAAAAAGGTGTTTAGGGTACTATAAGTTTTGGTGGCAGCATTCAGAGTGTTGAGTTTGATGATAGGTAAATATAAAAGATTAGTACGAGAAATTGATATCAACTTTGATTGCATAGTAGAAGTATTATTAGTAAATGCTTCAAACACCGGAGTTTTCATAATCTCCAAATCATAGTAAGCACTTCCGCTAAGGTTGGAGGGATCATATTTTGCATAATCTATCTCGTCATCCCCCAGCGCAAACTTCGCGATGCGGAAGGATCCGTCTCCTCTTGCCAATCGCAATCTGCCTGTATCAGTAAGGACCGCATCTAAAATGATGTCGCCTGAATTGTCTAAAAATGCCATAATAACTCTCCTATCACAATAATTAGTATCAACTTTGCTTTAGTTGATGTTTGGTAGTAAAATTTACATCCAAATCTATTTTTCTTCCTGTCTTTTTAGATGTAAATCGAATTCTAAATTTTTTGCCCCACAGTGCCTCGTCCGACACGCCTAGAAACACATTCCTAACTCCCTTAACAGTTGTCGCATCCATCAGTTGGGACTCGTCGACATTCAATAGTCCTTGCGGCGTAGTTGGGATTATCTGTACATATCTTCTCATAGATTTAAGTGGTACTTTATTTTTCTTTTTTTCTTCCTCGAAGTCGATGACATTCATTACCATATAGGGAGGACCTTCTAAACTCTTCATTTCCATCTCATACACAGGAGAGGGATTTGAAATATTGCCGTGGACATCTATTGACCTAATCGCATAATAATATTTCACATTGGGAGAAATCTTATCTTCAAATGCGGCAGAAGTTGCAATTTGCTTTGTCGCGACTACTCTAATTTTCTTTCCTCGAAAATCTTTATAAGAAGATGGTTTAGTGGTAGTTCGAAATATTTCGAATGCAGCAGGCGCGCCATCATTTTTAAATCTCAATTTCCTGTCATCCATCTCTCGCCTTTGAGACAATCTTAATCTATCGATCTTTCCTTTATCAGATGGTTCCAATACTGCGGGAACCATCTCCACATCACCCGTAGATCCATTCATGTTGATGAGAATTTTATTGCTTATTCCTTTATACGAAACCATTAAAGACTCGGGCGGGAGGGGAGGATTGTCCAAGACCATTACATCCCTGACAATGACCATGGGAACTTCGATCAACTTTACGCTTGGTGCCGGTTTTACCCTGATATCCACAGTCCTACTATCCATCTGAACAGGTGCATTATAAGAATATTCGCTTCCCACTACTATCACATAAGAAGTAAGAGAATAGATATATTTTTTACCATATCTTATTTGCGTGTCAATAAAACGATACTCATCCACCAGTGCTGAGTTGGGAATATAGTAAGTGGTCACAGGAGTGTTCAAATCGTCTTCACTATATTTTTCTATCTTGTAGAAAACTGCCTCTGAGTATGATTGTTTGCCGTCGAATACTTCTTTAAATGTTCTAATCTTGCTTCTTGCAAATTTATTGACTTTTGCTGCTAGAATAGTTTTAGTTAAGAGATCGAATATTCCCACATTCGCTTCGCCGGATCGTTTTTTATTCTCGCCTATAATAACTCCAGCAATTTTACCTTGATTAAATATCTTGTTGGTCATCCAATTTCTAATATCCCACGATCTCATTCTAGAAGCAGTAAAGTTATATTTCTCTTTTGGTGGCTCATTTTTTATCTCGGAAGGAATCAATTCTTGAGAACTTCTTCCAAGTTTCATCTGGGGGCCAGTATTCTTAATCACTTCCTTTATGATTTCATCTCCTATTTTTAGTTCATGCAATATGCTCGAAAAGGAACAATTCGTATCGGCAGAAAACTTTATTTCATTGTAAAGAGGAAATCCTTCTGCTTTAACTGCTTCAGTAGTTAGAAGCGGCAAAGTATCAGCAGTAAAGATATATGTATTATAGTCACTAGATAACTTTCTAAGAACCTTGGATTTTGTGGCAGACTTCACCATCTTGTTTGCCGATTGAGCAAACGTATCAAAATACTTTGCAAAACTATCTTTTACAATATCTTTATCCTCACCGAGAGAAGAGAGGAATGTCTCCTCTGATTCTCCAATAACATATGTATCGGATCCCGTTCCCTTCTTCGACTTAAAATTTCCTCCCAAAGAATTTAAATCCTTCACATTTGACTGCTTATAGATTTCTTGTGCATAAAGTGTATAAAAGTTGGGTAAAACATTCTCGGAAAGAGTTGGATTATTTTTAATAAACTTTTCATATCGTGGTATAAAAAAACTATAATTGGAATGTGGTTCTATATATTCTGCTTTTCCAACCTTGTTCATCTTCTTTAAAACTTTAGAATCAATCGGCAATTGCCTCTTAAAAAAACAATCTAAATATTGAGTGTTGGTATCTATGAGATTGGCGAGTGCGACCATTGATCTTTGAGATGCTTCGTCATTGATGGGATCTGTCAAATATCTAAAACGTACGGCAGGATTAGATTTGCCGGTGCCATTGTATACGACGCTAGCCTCGAAAAGAGAAGGTTGAGTAAAGTTATTTTCGTATCGAATCATACCTTCATTCTTTACCGTGTAAAATCTTCGCAATACATTCCTCAACCGATCAAGTACACCAGCAGAAACATATCTACTTCTAGCAGAAGTGAGGAGTCCCTCATTTACATATAGATTGTTTTTTCCAAATGAATATACTTGCTCATTCATTATCCAGGTACCTCGTAATTCTCAGATGTTGCCGCTAAAGTATCCAACAAGGCATCCCAGTTGGTTTCGCCGGAATCGGTTTCAAAGACCTCTCTCATGGTGATCATGATTTCTTTCATTCTGATTCCCATATTCCAAGTTCGGTGTGCGGCGCCGCCATTGCCGATATATCTTTTTTGTCCTGCTTCGCCCGCCATACGTGGGTACCCCCCAGAGGATTGGTTTCGAAAGTTAATGGATTGTTGGGACGGGGTGACATTTAAGGGATATTTTATAAACCCATAATGCAACTTGAACCTGCTTTTGATATAATCAGGCGCAGTCGGTTCCTCCGCAGACGTCGTGTGAAGTCCATCTTTCCAATTCTTGAATCCAATTTGGAGAATTGATTTAACAACTTCGAATGTCATGCCGGCATAAGAATCCGCACCTGGCCTACCGTCTTTGAATTTTATGGTGTTCGACTCGATGGCGCCTTCGTTGGAGTTAGAAGACAACGCAATCCCATTTGGTGTTGTCGCAGGTGTCATGTTTAAGAAACCATTAATTACCTCTCGCCATGCAACAATTTGGCCTTCAGTGGCGCGGAGTATGTTCGTAGTTTCAAGGTTTGCATTGCCGCCACAGGCATCAATGGCCTCCATTACTAAGTTAGTTACTTCGCCTTGCATAAAACCGGATATGACAGGTCCTAAATCTCCGCTGGCGCCCAAGTCGCTCAATAATGCTTGAAATTCTGCGGCATCTGATGGGGACATATGACTGGTGAAATTCTCAACACGATGAACGTCTGTAGCGGCAGTTGATTGTCCCGTTGAATACGTTATCTCATGACCGATGAGGGCGCCGCCGGTGGACTGTGCAGTGAGCTGTTGAGCACTAGTGATAGACACAATTGGTTCTGGGCCTGCGGTGTTGATAATAGCGAACTCTCCATCTGGAAAGAGCGCCTTTGCCTCGGCGTAGGTCATTGTCATCTCGTCGCCAATAAGTTGTCCGCTGTTTCCAATGGCGCTAAAAGTCCCTATGGTGGAACCAGCGAGAATTTGACTAACCGCTGCGTCATAACTATTCTGTAAATCGTCCGCTGATGCATATCCTGCGCTGCTACTGGGAATCGTTACCTGTTGAGGCAGGTCGCAATCTGCTCCCACTTGCCCATAAACGCCGGCAGCAAATTGTGATGAAACAATATTCTGTTGTACAATCTGAGCCTCTGCTTGAATTTCGGCAAGTTTCTCTGCTTGCTTTCCTCCCAGTACTTCTATTTGTGCCAAAGCAGCACCTATGGAAGTACTGCTAGAAGCAAACTGTTGCTGGGCAGCAGCGTAGGCGGGATTGTCTTCATACTCGCCCGTGTGTACATTAGTAATCTTGGGTGGGAGAGTGTCTAGTTGATTTTTCGCTGTGTCGCGTGCTGTTGTCGATTGCGATTTTATTGTTTCCTGACTGCCCAAGTCAGCGTTGATCGTCGCTAACTCTGCTCTTAATTGAGGTAATTTCCCCAGATTCGTGGCCACTTGGGGCGCCGGTTCCGTTGCAACTGTGCCGCTATCAGAGTCGTCCATACTAGCAAATTCCGCAGCAATGTCAGAATCTGGATCGGCAACAGCAGAGGATCCTTGAGCAGCCTCTGCTATTGGATTGGGAAATAAAGATTCCCTAAATAGTCCCAATTGTGACGCCATCTGAGAAAGTAAATCTGATTGCAAAGGTTGTTCTGTATTGGGCAAATAAGCAGTTCCAAATTCAGTGAGCATGGAAAACTCTTCTTCACTAAGTCCCCATCCGGAAGCTGCCAACGCTTCCTTAACTGGATCTACCAGAGATCTTCCGGCACTTTGCTCAAGGTTTACTCCCGTTACGGGTGCATCTGGTTGTATAATAAAATACTCATCATAAATTAAACTGTCTAACAAAGGAGGTCTTACAATCCCCCATTCGGATATCTCATATTTTCTCAGGCGGCAAATAACTTTTTTGCCAGTATTCTTAGAAAAAACACTAGCGTCCATTCGGCGCCATTGGGGTGCAGTCATGAGAAGTTTTTTTCTATTACTCATGCTTGTCGTAACAAAAGAATCTAAATACTGAACTTCAGTGAGCAACTTATATTTGAAAGTAGAAGATGCGGCGCGGTCAGGATCTTCAAAAAGGTTTTTTCTCACCAGTGGTCTGAATTTAACTCCGCCTCCATTGCCGGTAGTGATGGAGATAAAAAGTGCTTTTAACTGGTTTGGTAACTTTGATACCCTCGATTGCTCCACCCCTCTCAAAAAGTTTTCTTCGTGAGTTAAATCAAAAAGAGCAATATTCTTTTCTTCTACGGTGCCAGGTTTTTTTATGGATCTCTTAAAAATTCTCTCCATGAACGAAGCAGGTTGATTAGAAGGTAAGACCACGGCGGCCGACTCTGCGCCTGCTGCTGCGGATGCTGCTGCGGATGCTGCCGCTGATGCTGCGCCTGCTGCTGCGGATGCTGCCGCTGATGCCGCGCCTGCTGCACCTGCTGCTGTTGGTGATGCGGCGCCGTATCCGCTTTCAGAAAGTGGAAGTGCTTTGGGAACAGTAGAAATTAAATTATGGTACTGAGAAAGAAATGTCTGCTGCTCCTTGGGTGCTATTTGTTGCGCACGAGTATTTTGCCTGGCTGCGATGAAAGAATTTTTTCTAAAACTAGGATCAAAGGCGGGTACCGCACCATTGTCCATGCTCTGTGCCTTATTATTTACAATCTTGGACTCGATAAACTTAGAAAGGAGAGCGTTGTCGACACGATCTCCATTTAACATGTCAATGGGAAGTTCATCAAACCTTATGATAGCAGGAGATAGAAACGAAAATCCCGTACTCTGAACCGCATCTCCGCCGGCAAATGCTGTTCCCCGAGAGGTCATACCTTGAGTTAGGTCAGGAGAGGCACTAGTAAAATACTTTAATATTTCTCGGACTATTCGCTGCCTATATTGCACGCCTCCAAGTGTCCTAAGTCCTACCTGATTAGATGCATCTTGTGAACTTTCACCGGTGCTCTTGGAAAGGTAATCATATGCGCCCTTACCATGCAGAGACAAATCTAAAATATTTTTAAATCTCTTTTCTATCTCAATGCCGCCCGGCATTGACATAACATTATCTCCTCCTCCAATCAAATACTTTGGTTTGTTTTCGGCCGGGGATGTCATGCGGACATTCTCTTGAATAAAAGAAGAAAGCTTGGCTGTTGAATCTTGCAATATTCGTATGAAGGTAGCGACGTTTGTGGGGTTAGTAGTATTGGGGTTTGTTATGAGATTTAAAAAATTATCTAAATTGGTTTCAGCAACTTGGTTAAGATCTCCTGGTGTGGAGAATATTTTTAATAGGTCTATAAATGCAGTGATGCCAGATTGAATGTCTGAACTGTATTTATCTTTCATCTTCTTGGCAAAATTGGGCGTCAAATTCCCGAAGCGCTCATCAAATCCTCCAATTTGTCGAGTTCTCGTCATTGAATTCCGCGATGTTGAGGAATAATCTTCTTGCGCCCTCACAATCGAATTTAACATATCCGAATTATAGTTTTCCAGAATATTAAGGAGGTTTCTTAATTTATCAATCTCACCACGTAAGTAATCGACAGTTTTATCAACGATGTGAATCTCTAGAGTATATTGATATTGACTCCTGTCTGCCGCAGTAAAATTTCTGTCCACTACATTAAACGCTCTTATTCCTGCATCTGAAAACGACATCTCCGTTTCTTCCACAATATCGCTGGTGGGTTCTAAATAATCCCTCCCGGGTTGTTGATTGGATGTCGCTACGAGGGTTGGCGCCTCGTTCTGTCGTAAATATTTATTAACGGGACCGCCTAATGCATCAGTTCCAACCACCCTCTTAACTGTATGGCGGAATATTTTCAAAGATCTAATAGCAGAATTCTTGAACACACTTCCCCGCAGAGACAAACTGTCGGTCTTGATCAGTTTACCAAACAACGAATTGTTGGTCATCAAATCATCCATATTAATCAAAAACATAAATTTACCAGATTTTCTAACTCCTGTCGAGAGAAACAAATCGCTTATATAAGAATCCTTCACGTTGTTGTTAGGATTCATGGATCTATCTTTAGGTTGAAGATTTCTCAATATATTTCTTACAGTTTGTTCCTCATCTTGAAAATCGCTCATGACCTCAATTGTAGAGACACCCTCATTAATACGGAAATCTTGCACCATGACATTTCTAGTTTCTTTGGTTTCTAAATAGAGTGAGTTAATGGCGTGCATTGGCCCTGTCATGAATCTCCCATCAGGCATCTTGTGTTTGGCGCCGGTCCATACCTCACCGTTTGGAGTGTGATAAAAAAAAGAATGAGATGAAATCATGCCATCCTTAAAAAGAATATCATGTTTCATCTCGGCGCCAAAATCACCAATAGTACTAAAGTCGGTGCCGCGCAGACCCAAATCCACAGCATCTCCTTCTCGATCACACGAAACTTGAATCTTATTAATTTCAGATGCCATTAAATCAAAATCTACATAACAAAAAGTAAAATAAGCAAGATGAAGAGGATTAAAGGCGCCAACAGTAAAATTAAAATCCAAGGGAATGCTCTTTATCTGCTTTCCTCCGTCATCAGTCATTTGAAGGAGGGGACTCTCTAGGTTGTCAAAAAGTTTCTTAGTTTTAACCTTCATCATAGTATCTTTAAACACAGGAATATTATCTTTAGTTTCCCCGCGTGCCTTTAGAATATTACTATAAATTAGATCATTAAATTTAGCGTTGCCGCGCCACTGATTAAGAGGTCCAATATGTTTAAGAACATCGGCGCCTAGTGATTGCAAGAGCGCAGTAAAGTCCGCGTTTAAACTCTGTATGACCACCACCCTTATATAGTCATTGAAATTAAAGTTGGGGATGGAACCAAAAATACTATCCTCGCTAGAAAGTTCCTTATTATCCGCAGTCGTAATAGAGGTGGTCTTCACCGTAATATTTAAACTCTTCTCGGATCGCGACCGGCCGGCATCCATAGGGTGACGAACGCGAGCAGGATCATTCACAATCATGCTTTTAATATTTGTAACCGGAAGAGAACTTCTAATCGGAGAGAGAGTGGCCATTATACTTCCTCCTCCTCATCAGGACACGGAGGTTCTGGTGTACAAACCGCACCGTCGGCGTCTGACTGTCCGTCCAATCCAGGACCATATAAATTTGGTGCGGCGATCTTCGGAAGTTCTTCAGGACACTTAACAGGCGGAGTATATAATCCCTCATTTCTTCTTTCAGTAACTGCCTTACACAAAGTGTCGGGATCAATCTCGTCATCTACCCAAATATTAAAAAAATATTCTACGCATCCGGGCGTTAAATCATATTGCTGATTTAGTTCTGGATCGTCATCGTCAACTAAGATATCGTCAACCACTAATTGTTTTTTCTTTATAAATTTGAGAGGGACTAGCACTTCACTATCAGTTTGTTGATTTTGTTCATATTTAAATACTTCAATATCAATGTTTTCCTCTTCGAAAGGAGTGTTCTTTTCCAACAATTCCATTAAAATATAATCTTCTTCAATGCTTATATAGGTTCCATCATCATAAATTCTATTAGCTAAAATCAAATCCGAAGGATCTGCTTCTGGTGCCGATTCACCTATTTGGTTCAGCGTCTCATCCAATTGAAGTGCTTGTGCTTCTTCTTCGCTCTTATTTTTAACCTCGGTCTTGTATACTACATCTTCCATCTCAATTTGAATGATAGGGATAACTCCAAGCGAAGATGTGGTATAGGGTACGGATCCACTAATAGAACCATTTAAGCATGTGATAGACCACGCAGGATAATTCTCATTTCCGATATCGCTACGTCCAAGTGGCAAACTTAAGGCATAATCTCTATTTTTAGTTGCTTGAATACCGATTCTTTCTTGTTCGGTAACTGCCCTTTGTCGACTAATCTCGTCTAATATGGACATTTCTTTGGCGATCTCTGTTTCCACTCCGCTAAAAGTATATTGATTTCTCACTCGTGCACTACCTGTTATACGAGGTTGAGCAGCATTTTGTCCTTCAGTATATCCCGCATATTGAGTATCATAAAGAATATCATCATCATAAAATGCATAGTAATATGGATTCCATTTACCTTTAGATAAAAGATGCTTACCAAACTGCGTAAGTTCAAGATCAAGTACATCGGATTTGGGATCAAAGAAAGTCATCTATACTAATTACCCTCCGCCTTTCTTTTTTAGAGTAAACTTTGCTTCAATCTTTGCTTTTTCTACGAGGGAAAAGAAATCATAAGGCCAGTTATAACTGTAAATAGGAATAGCCGAGTCCGTTGCGTCTCCACTGAATTTGAAAGCAAACCTTGCATCATCCTGGGCGTCCGCAGTGATTTTATAATAATTGTTAGCTCCCCTCTTCTTTATTTTAAAAACAAAAAACTTCATATCTCCTAAAACTTTTTTATCTACAATGTTTCCAAAAAATTGATATGGACCTAACTTGTGGGAAATAGACACCTCATCCCTAGTTGCCTTGAGGGCTGAGTCGGGCATGACTCCCTGCCATATATCCGTCAATTCCTTCTGTTGAAGCGTGTGATTAAACTCAAGGATGTATGCTACAAAAGGATCGATGTCTGGGTATGCAACAAAATCAATGTCAGGAGGAATAACATATTTCTTCATAGATTGAATTAAGTCCGTCACGGTAGTGCTAGTAATCGCAGAACCAGTTCCAAAAATATTGTCCGCTGATGGAACTGCCACTCCTTGCGTTTCTAAGTTTACTTTTTGTTGCTGAAAATTCCATGACGGTATTCTAAAGAAATTCTTTTCATAGAAAGGAATTGTTAGATCTTGAGTTATAGAAAAATAAGGATCAGCATTAGGAAATGGCGGCGGAACATCTTGTTGAAGTGCGTAATCCAAATAAGGAATAACCATAACTGCCTCGCTGATTTCTTTTGTTTGGCGTACTCGACCCACATCCTTGGTGTCTGCTATAAACGATAGCGCGTCAATAAGAGATCCGGTCGCTGGGTCTGTATTTTCTGGAAATGATTCTGCTAATTCAAATGTAATTCCCTTATTATCGGCGGGAACTGTTCCATAACTCGTCCACATTGTGCGTGGGTTATGTTGGAGGTGGAGAAAGCTTTTAGCTTTACTTATAGTCAATTCTGCATTATTGGTCCAAAACATATGTTGAGAAATGGGATCAATGGCGAGGGCGTTGGGGTTTTGCGATCCAGGGGTATAGTGGATAATATTCTCAATTTGAGTTCCGTCCAAGTTACACATTCGGATAAAGTCATCGCCAGTGAAGTTATAGATAGTAAAATATAATTTCCTCAACAACGGATCCATCGAGAGTCCCATAGGCAGCTGACCTGCCGAGAAAAGCGAGTCGGGGACTATTTCCACCACGTTGCTCCCATCCGCATCGCAACGATAGATTCCCTTGGGGGTGGCGACGGTGGTGTAATAAATTTTTCTGGGACTTACGCTGGTGTCTACAACAATGCTTCGCAACCCCGCTCCAGAAGTAAGAGATAAAACTGTTACTGGATTAGTGCCATCCAAATCACGACGATAGATTCCTTCGCCATCGGCGATGATGGTATAATACACATACCCTTCGGAGGCGTCGACAAAACAACCCCAGGTCGCGCTTGTCAGGCCCATTGAGATGTCTATTGTAGTCACCGGAGAACCGGCATCCATGTTTGAAATTTCCAGTTTGGGTTGAGGCGTGAGTCCGCCGTCATCGACCACCCAATACATCTTTCGATTTATGAGATCTAAAGAAATGTTTCGAGCAACGGTGTGAATTGTCGATGCCAACTCCGTATTATTTGCGCCATTGTAATCCATCCGGTAAACTTTATCCGCGGCATAATCCGTATAATAAACCATCTCACTCTCTGGGTCTACCGCAATTCCAGAAGTGGTCTTGCCCGTTATCAGGACTTGTGGATTGGCAAATTCTTGCCATCCATATGTACCTGTAATCTGATTATTGTTCGCGGTATACAATTCATCATATTTTGGATTTTTGGTATCAATAACCGGACTCTCAAATCTAGTAGAAATAACCCACTTAGGACTCACGCTGGTACCGTCTACAGTGGTCGCTTGACCAGTGGAGGCATCATAAATTACTCCCGGTTCGAAAAACTTCCCCTCTAAATTAACAGATGCGCTCACCGGCATCTTTACTTTCTTTTGAAGAGCGGTTAGTCCAGATCTTACAGAATTAATAACTGCCATTCTGTCGGGGATCACCTCTAGGGAATTTTCATACTTTATTCCATCAAAAATATCTTGAAGAGTATAATCGTCATCTTGGGGCGGTTGAAAACTGATTCGTGTTTTTGCTGTTCCATAAAAATTTGGAGGCGTGTAGGCGCAGTAAGCAGGATCATAGGCGCCTTGAGCAGTGATGCTGTTAGGCAGAGTTTCTTCGATAGCAAGACCAAAAAGTTTTCCATTTTGCTTATAGTCGTATACTCTATCGCTCCAAGAAGCAGAAGCGATGAAACCATCCGACGAATACGGCGTGAAAGTTCCTGAAAACAAGATTGCGGCGCCGTAATAAGTTTCACAAATCCCGGTGTCGGGATCGATTGCCATGTGGGGGGCGCCAACCATCACTTGAAAGTCGTTTGCGTCACTAGTACCACTAAGAAGATCCATTCCCGTACCAAAGTTTGAGGTTCCCGGTACCGGCTGATTTACTTCAAAAGGAGTACAGGCGCCGTTGCCTCCCATCACATAATTCTTCGCAAAAGAAGAAGAGGGCATCATAGAAGAGGGTTGAACCACTGTCGAACCGTTGTCTTGCAATGCCCATATAAAGGGTCCTGGTTGGTCGACCACAGTCCCACCTTGCCTTTGGGAGGGCGCCAAATAGAGTGCATTGGTACCACTAATTAAGGCGCACGAGGTGAGTCCCATCATGGGGTAATACTGATCTGTTCCGGCCACCGTAATTTTCTCAAAATCTCCAGCACTCATAGTTACTACCCATGCCTTATCGGGTGCAGTGAACGGGGCAGACGGATCCCAGCGATTAACATATACCCGTCCCGGCACATTGCCATCGTCGTCATATCCCTGATTAGAACCCGTCGCTGAATAAATTGAAGTGTAAATGCCATGACTGGAACTTAACAAATCCATACTAGCACCAAAGTCATATAAAGTGTGGGGGGCCGAAAGTCCGCCCTCGTATTTCCAACTCCCCATTTGGGCCCCATCACTAGCAGTAATATAAAATCTGGTAGATTGCATATTACTTCCATAAGGATAAGTGGATCCGGCAGTTCCAGTATTCAAAGTCCACAAAGATGCTGAAAAGACTTCTGACACTAGAGCATAATTGGTTCCGTTCGCGCCACTTACAAGAGAAACGCCATTTTTTCCAAACGCGTGGAAGGATTCCCATCCACCATCGGCGCCAGATAAGATAAATTGATTTGGTTGTGCTGCCTCATCAGCACCATAATAAATACCAAAAGTTCTGGCAGAAGAAGAATTAAACAAATAAGCACACCCAATATTGTAGACGGATCCGGTCCCAACATTATCAGCGAAGGGGGCGCCAACGGCAAACCAATATCCGTCTGGTGAACTAATGATACCTCTACAGGTCCGAGCATTAAAATCCAAAAAAGTGGAGTACGTGCTTCCAAATCTGTCGCCGTCATCGCCATTGCTCGCCGTAAGCAATTGCCTATGCAGTACGTCATCATCGGTCACATGAAAAATATAGGCTGCTCCTTGATTCTCATTAACAGTCCAAGAATAAGGTGCCGTTGCGAGTATGCGCAGTCCATCACTTCCACTTATGCAATCTATTACCGAACCCAACAGACCTACTCTTTTGTTGGATGAGTCCCAGTCGGATCCCAGAGGCAAAAGCGGATCCCACGCAGTGATCTTATGAAGGAGAGTCCACCCTAACCCATCCAACTTGCGCCTAAAGAGATATACTGCTCCACTATTTACGTCAAAGGGACTTTGCGCATCGAATTCAACTTCATCGACACTCGACACCAGACAATATAGTGAGTTGTTGGCGCCGTGCAACATCCTCACTGCTTGTCCGAATTCCGGTCCTCCCAATCCATATGACAGGACCGGCGCATGAGTAAACCACATGTTCTCTTCGGAAGATTTCACTCCTTCGGCATTGAAAAACTTATTCATTTCAACCGTATCTCTTAGTATCACGTCCATATAGTAAGTTTTGTCCCCTGAAAGAACCCATCCTCCCTCTGGTTCTTTCCCGGACTTAAATGTTCGGAGAGATCCGTCGGATTGTCCAGGTTCTCCTTCTAAAAAGAAACTTACAGTTTCCGCCAAAAAGTTGTGCATCCCCATTTCGAAAAGAGGACTCTTGTTGCCGTCCCAATAAAACTTGTATTGAAGCACCTCTGATGCGCTTACTGCCTGATCAGCATGACTAGAGGTTACAAAAGAATCTACCAAGCGAATGGGATTTATATTTTCATCTGCATCTCCTTGAGGCAAGTGTCGATCTAAATTAATAAGCGACTCAAATGGCAAACGATAGTTTGGCGCGCCACTAAGTCGAAATTCGGAAGGAAGATCTCCGTCTGAAACCACTCCGGGTACTGTTCCAGTATAAATAGGATAATCGACGGCAATACCAGATTTAATCGAATTATATAAAATACCCGGGGATATAAAAGGTTTAAGAAGTCCTTGCGTTGCTTGGCGAGGGAATCTAGCACTTGGGGATACTCCCTCTAGATCACTCTTTCCCACTATATTAAATCCTAATGACTGACTAAGAAGTGTGCCTAGTTGAACAGTTCGATTCGCGGGATAGAATCCATCATAAGGAAGTAATTTTTTAATTCCACTACACTTAATTTGTATACTATCAAGATTTGCCTCACCTTCGTGCTCTTCGATGATGGCGCGCCCTTGAGAAGACATGCCCGAAAGAGTATAGTGAGAAATAAATTGTTCATTTAAAGAAGAGGTAGACGATCCTGCACTTGAAGTTGTGGATGCTCCTGGAATAGAAAGGAAGTTATTGTTAAGCGCCCGGAAATTAAAAGAATTTTCTTTAACATAAAAATCCATATAATCCGATATTTTAAACTCTGGTAGAATACTCATATCGGCGCTCATGCCTCGCAAATCCATATCATAATCTGCATAAGTATTATACCATGGATTCCTGCCAGATATTTGTTCACTTAATCTTTCGACATATCCAGATGATGCCGTTAAAGATCCGCTCGCATTCATAACATAATTCAATTCATTGAATGCTAGGGAAGGAGTTGGTTTGTAGCGAATCATCGAAAGATCGGTGTTCAGCATCAACTCCCCATTATAATTTCTATAAGAAGCGCTTAGGGGATATGATCTTATCCCATCTGTTGCCATCGGATTAAAATTAAGCGAGTCCACCAAAGCACTGGACGATCCAATTGGTGCACCTCCAACCTGTCCTTGAGAATTCACAGCAATTCCCACAGTTCTAATATTTCCAACACTTGCGCTTACGTCCCGATCAGATGAAATGGGCTTGAAAAAAGTTCTCTGAGTTCCAAACAGGCGATCATAACCGTCTATGCCGGTACCAGCAACCTCCGTGTAATTCGTCCTAGTTCTGGTACGATTAAGAAATGCGTTAGTGGGAGAAGGATAAAGAATCCCTGAATAATCCAACTTAACCAACTTTTGAACTGGATTTGTGTCGGAATTCTTCTCGTTCAGATCAAGATAAAGATTACTAATATTCTTATACATGCTATCGGAAGTATCCATACTTAATCCAAGGGTGTTGTTTATTGCATAATTTGTAAAGGATGAATAATTATTTTCATAAGTGTATGTGAACGAAGAAGTAGTAATGGTAGGTTCGTTTATGTTTGGTTGTACCGCCAGTTCGTGAATCAACGGTTTACTGTTGTCGCTCACCACAGGTTCTTTATAGCACACCACGCCTCCTCTCTTAGATCTTACCTGATTCAACCCTTCTCCAACAGGCACAGTAACTTCGGATAGAGAAAGAATACTATTCTCAACAAGTTTTCTTACGATAGGATTATAAAGATTTCGAGTTTGTTGCCAAGAGGGATACTGATATGGACCATTATAAACATTTAGAATTGAACCGGTTGCTGACCTAGAAAGAAAATTAGAAGATCCCTCGTAGCATGTAGATACGCTAATAGTCGACTTATCTAGTCCCGATCCGCTTATTCCAATAAAATCTCCCCTTCCCTCCGAACTGGAAAGTACAAAACTAATATCTGTGTATGGTCCTGTTGTCATATGTTCTCCTTAGTATGAACCGCTGCTCTGGTATCCTGGTAATTCGTATTTTGTTGTAAGTGCTGAAGCGTTAATCCACGAATAGTCAAGCGAACATCGCGGGATTGCGTGGGTGACATAGGCATTATCATAAGATGAGAGTTCGGGCAAGTCAGCACGATAAATGTTTGTGGGGTTAGAAGAATCCGTGACCCAATATATTTTGTGACGATCAGAGTCGATTCGAAGTCCCGCCGGCGGTATATCCCCGTCAGGTATCTCGCTAGTATCTATCACCTTCTCAGCTATGTATTTCCAGTTGCCAGATGTCTCATTGAACCCATACGCCAGAGGGGTAGATTGGAGGGGAATCGACCATATGCCTTGACTCGGATCAACCGTGAAATATATTCTCTTTCCTGGTGCATCGATCTCAATGTTTCGAATCTGGGCGTTGACGTGTGGATCTATATAAACTTGCTCGACACCAGTCCCATCTAGATTGGCGCGCCAAATGGCGTTGTTGTAAGTTTCGCCAAAAGCAGGGTAGTTTAGAGTATATTGATGCCAATACATCTTTCCATTAACTAAGTCCAGAGACATCCCTCCGCCACTGACACCGGTCACTGTTACTAGAGTCTCTATGTCCGTTCTTGTCTCGAAAGTAAACCCATCTGGAATATTTAATCCTGCTCTTTTAATCGCATAATTGCCATTTGGTGGCGCCCCAGTTGTCTCCATCCAGTATATCTTTTCGTCTGATGGATCAATAGCAAACCCCGCTGTGAATCCCAACAGAGAATCAGATATCATTGTCTCCACACTGCTTCCATCTAGATCTATGCGCTTCAAGGTGCAAGTGCCGCCGATGGTAGCAGCATCATTAAAATATATTTTTTCCCCTTCTTCCCACAACAATGCAAAAGTACCATTTCCGGACACACCACTGAAAATTACTTCAGATGTGCCTCCCTCGGGCAAGTTGGGCATGCGCCAGATCTCGTCGCCATTCGTCTCCATCAAATAAAGATCACGGCCCTGCGCTAGCCTAGGCAAAGGACCGGTGGGCGGAGAAATCGAAAACCCGTGGATCGCCGTACTACCACCATCATTGATCGTATTGACCAACTCTATGCTATCCGAAGGTGTGGGCAACTTTCTTTTTGGGTTTCTATAGTCGGTATGATATTTAGTAGGAATTAGCGGGGGAATATCTGAAGCATTTGGCGTATGTCTCGCCAAATCACTACGTAGCACAGAACGCACAGCGTTGTTTCTCCAGGGCAAAGCGTTGTTGGGTGCAAACTCCTCCGCATAGGTATCCAAAACGCCCCTAGAACTAACGTCAGGACCTCCTGGGGCATTAAATCGATTGACAAATACTGTCTCATCGGTGCCAAAGACCGGGAGGGTATAATCTCGTGTATAAGTGTTATCATATGCGGGGCGCAGGTCCGGATTTAATGATTGAGAAAATATTGATTCAGTTCGTCGGAGCAATTCTATTCCGGGAGCTGGTTCGATGGGAGATCCGCTCACCATCAAAGTTGCATTATTTATACCCTCCTGATCGACAATCACAGCAGTGGTATCTCCGATGCCGTCGCCCATTCTCAACCACGTAACTAGATCGGAATACTCGCTGTGAGTAGTTAATTCGGTAGGAACACCATTGTTATATAATTCTGTCACGTCAGCGGCATTAAACCATGTATTCCAGAAACTAACTTCATCAATATATCCCCACATTCCAAATGTGGGTGTTGGTATATCGCTTTCGCCCGCGCCGACCAAAACGTGTCTGCCTGATGCGGTTTCTCCGGCCGTAGTGTCATCCGCGACATATGCCCCGTCTACATACAGAGTAAAATCTCCGCCGTCATTTGCCAATACCATGTTGTGCCATTCGCCATCCCTCAAATCAGCGCTCCCTTGTATAAGTGTTCCGCCACAGTAAACCTGCGCAACACCGGAGCCAGCTGCGTTAAGCATTATCTGATATTGCAATTCGCCGGCGGATTGGCCTTTAGTCACCAAGCTGTATACATCATTGGCGCTTGGATTTATTTTGAACCAAACAGAAATAGTCCACGCCCCGGCCGGGAGAAAATCCAAACCGCCCACACCAGTTGGATCTCCCAAACTAAGAAAAGAGCAGTTACTGGTCATACCATCTGGTTCACCAAAATTATAATACTTTTTATTTTGAAAACCCGTCTCTCCTGGCCATACGCTTGGTGGCGGTCTTACAAACTGACTCGTGAGAGTTCCGCTAAAGGGTAATGATGGATCTCCGATAAATCCACTTCCACTCGCCCGAACAAATGCCCTATTGTTTGAAGTTCTTCCCACTGTTTGAATGACTTCATAATCGTATGTATAATTTCCAAGTGGATTATAAGTTTTATGGTTTGCTATGTTAACTGGTCTTTTTGCTACTTCGCCTCTTGTGTATTGGGCAGTTGTGGGAAGGTAATCTTGAGAGGGCATGCGATACATTTTTTCCACGGCGCCGTGGCATGAATAATATATCATATTATTGTCGCTATTAAAGGCAAATCCAGCTTGGATACTTTCCGTCACGTCGCCATTCAACAATACCACTTCTGCATTAGGAATATTAAGATGTTTATAATAAATTCTCTGATCGCTTGCCCCCACCCACGATGTCCAGAAAAGGCGATTTGCTATAGGATCTATCGCTACCGCTGTCGGTTGCGTCACCGACTCTATGGTAGAAAATGATGTTGAAAGCGTATTCGCCGGGGATGTCCATATAATATCATCATCATAATCGGCGCCATACAAAATCCCCTCATAAAAAATAATGTTTTTAATATTAGTTAGTCCTGTTACTATTACCTCACCCTCTGTCGAACTCATGCCCGACGGGCCTAGAGGAAATCTTCGTACCTCTGTGTTCCTCGCGACATAGAGATGTCTATTCTCGAAATCAATCGTTACTCCTTGAATATTGCTCCAGGTGACAATTGTTACGTTATTGGTCCCACCGTAATCTACTCGTTCAAGCGTACTGGTGGAAGCATAGTAAATCTGCTGCGCCCCAGGATCGAGTGCAATTTGATAATCGGCGCCAAATTGCCCAACATCTTGCTGATCAGATCCATCAAAGTTCGCACTCACCAACTTACCACTGTCGTCAGAAAGATCCCAATACATTCTTTTATGGATATAATCAAAAGCAATGCTGTGTATCTTATCGGCGTTATCTCCGTCAACAATGAGTTCAGGCGTCATGTCCACCAACGAAGAATCGCTCTGTCCGACAACCTTTATTTCACCGGAGGAACTAAAATTTATATTAAACAATTCTGGTCGATTATATGGACGATCACCTCCCTTATTCAAGGGAAGGTGTCGATGCTGATTGCCTCCCACATATTGATATGTGAATGGTCCTTGCATTGGAGCATCTTTTATGCCACCGTAAGTATCTTCGTGTAGATTTGTTATGTCAAATCCAGGAGAAGGATACGAATTTTTGCCAATCAACTGCATGCGCCCATTATAAAAATCTATAAACCCGCTATAGGCCCAACCGTTGTAATCGCTCCCGGGCGCGCCGGCAACGAAATGCAACTCTCCATCCCCACCAAGAGCAATGCCCACGCCTTGGCCGTAATACTGAGAGCTGTCCCAATAATTGATATTTTCAAAATAATATATGGTACCGTCGCCGCCGGCGCAGATGTCATCGCATTCCGCCTTGATTATGGCGGCGCAATCATTGGGCGTGCTCTCTATGATAGCCACTCTTCCCACATTGTATGTGTACAGTCCGGTACGATATCCTGGCGCGCCAGCGAATATTGTGATGCCGGCGCTCGATGAAACCATATCACAGCGGGAAAAATAGCCCGCGGATAGGGAAGGGTCCGGAATAAATGTTTTCTGATCGTCCTCCATGCTAAATCCCGAACTTTTGCTATGCCAAAGAACTCCATGTCCAGAATTTGAGTAACCTTCGACATCAGAATATGGCGCGCCAGCCAAACAATAAATTCCATCCGCTCCAGAGAGCATAGCAACAGAGGATCCAAGTCTATCCCCGACGCCTCTAGCGCTAGCCGTTAATAAGAGGTGAGTGGATACGCTGCCGCCGATGATGCGCCACAAATGGGCGGCGCCATAATCATCTGGTGCATCGTATTCACTGGCTCCGACCAAGCAGTGAATTCCATCCGATCCGGATATTAAAGCAACGCCGGTACCGAAGTAGGTGTTTAGTTGAGATGAGGTTAGAATTATCTCGTCAGAAGGTATGGAAAACCCACTACTCTTGCTATGATAGAGATATGCTTGCCCATCATTGAATCCACTGCCCTTATTTGGGGCGCCAATCAAGCAATATATTCCATCCGCTCCCGAAACAATATCTGTCGACCGGCCAAATTGATCCTCGAAATTGGTATCGCTTCCTGTTAATATTTGCTCGGCAAAGGTGCCATCGGGTCGACCCTTATACAAATACGCTTTGCCCGTGTTTGCTGCCTGGCGGGCGCCCACCAAACAATATATCGCATCAGAACCAGTGGCAATCGACACCGAATATCCAAAGAAATCTCCCGCAGCGCCATCACTAGCAGTAAGTGTCTCCCGAGTTATGCCAGCACTAGTGGAATGAACAAGGTATGCCTTACCTTCAAGTGCAGGTCCAAACGAACTGCCTTCAGCGCCTACTAAAGTATATACTCCCACGTTGCCGCTCACCATTGAAATAGAGGTGCCGAAGAACTGCGACGCGATGTTTTCCCCCTTGTACGCATTAAACGTATCAAGATTTTGTGGTAGCAACTTTCTATCCGCCAGACAAGGAGTGTTCCCCAGTGGTGCACTTATTCCTATGCCGGCGTATCCTTCGCTAACTGAAGAACTATAAATGTCAAACGGCATATTGCCGGATTTATATTTTTTCTTATGCGTCATCTAAACAATCCACTTCCTCAAAACTTCCAGTGCTAATAGATAAATATCCATCAGTACCAAATTTTGTTGTTTGGCGAGTTACATCTAACTCTATTGCGCCTGCATTTATATCTACCACCCCTGCACCCTTAAAAACTACCACTCCATTAAATTCCCTGTCAAAAGAACTGTGAAATACCTTGACCAGTTCTTCGCGATTTGCAAAAACAGATGAAGGAACCAGAGAAGGATCATCATCTCCGTCTGCTCTGTGTTTCCACCAATAACAATTTCGATTTTCTGGGGAGGGCGAACTGGCCAGTGGTGGACTTCCTTGTTCATAGGGATATCTGCGCTCGGCGCCTCCTCTAATGGGACTTATTGGAACTTCTAGTTCTACCTCTACTGTTGGAAACTTATTCCAGTGCTTATTCCTTTCTAAGATATGACTTTCAATAACTGTTGCTACTGTGTCGGCGAGATTGGCAGTTGCTGGTACTAACTGTCTGATCATAGAAGTGATGGCGCCATCGATCCATTTATAGAACTCTACATACTTTATTAAACTAGGAGTATTCTTAATTCTACTAAAGAATATCTCCCTTAACTTGCCCATCTCGTCATAATTTCTTCGATAACGATTAACTGGCGCGCCTATTAAGTTGTTAAAATCTACAATCGATCCAAATACATTTATCATCTCGTCTGAGATGACTTGTTGCATTCCTTTTTCAATCGCATATACATAATCTAGTGGGCGTGAGTCGCGAGTAAATACCTCTTCGTCTGAGTTGCTAATAATTTCAACAAGGTCATCTGATTGGACTGTCTCTGGTCCTTGAAGTTTGGCATTGGATAAATACTCTTTTTGAATAACATCGTCATCGTTTGCTAAAAATTTATCACCTCGTCCTGGATGGGAAGAAGTTAGCACAGACGCCAGCAACCCGTAATCTCTGCCTACCGATGCTGTGTGCAGATCCGTGACTGTAAATCCTGCTGTGTACCCTGGCCCATCTCCACCATCCGAACTACTAAGAGTATCATATCCCCATGATAGCGCAAGCGTATCAATCTCTGGAATTGGAGAAATGATTTCATCATAGGCGGCATAGGCATCATTATAGGGATTTTTGGTACCATAATTTGTACTATCTTTTGCATGAACTCGTATAACTTCGGAAGGAAGATAACTATACCACACTCTATTGTTTGTTATCTTAACATCAGTTTGCTCCAACAAGGATCCAGTAAAGTTGGTATAATGAGCGCCAGCATAAAACTTTGAAGGATTTTGTACAAAACTCGCCAAATCTGCTGGGGACAGCGATGCAGTCATAAGAAATTCGTTCCGTACAAAATCTCCTTCTGTTTGAACTCCTTGAAATTCTAAGGTGCCGCTTCCTGCCAGAGCAGCAGATCCCGTGTCATAAAGAGCGTAAGAGGGTCTTACCTTTACCGCTATATTCCAATTAGAATTATCATATACATCTTTGTATATTGGACTTTCGAGGGTTGGCAAGACACCGCCGGCCGTCGTTGTAAGTACAAATTTAGCGTTTAAAGATTCGACTTCTTCCTTCACCAAATAAACCTGGAAATTGTTATCATCGGTGATGTTGTCCCAAGTATAAGTATCATAAGTCGGATCTAACTCATGCTGCCCAAAGAGGGACGCAGATATAAAAGAAGTTTCAAACCACAAAGTAGAATCTCTCGGAAACTTAGAGGGAACTACTACTTGACTTTCATAAGTAAGGGGGTGATTAAATGTGCTCGCAGAAAAATAATCGGACTCGCTAGAATCTGATGCCGTCATATAGACAGTGCCATTAAACCTATCAGTACCAGCAAAGTTTACAAACTTTTTCTCTAGTGCCATCAACTTATAATCGTCTTGTATCTTAAATGTTTGTCCATCAACATACAGATTAATGCGAACCAACTCTTCATCGATACCATAACATCGTATAAGATTTCTAAACGACTTCATCGTTCCTTTCGTATTGTAGATATAAACAAGATTATTGTAGATATTTTGATATATCAAATTTTTGATATCAGAGAGTTGATCTTCAAAATGCTCTGTATCGCTTCTATTAGCAATGACTTCGAGTACGTCTGCTTCGATAAATAAATTGGGAGTAGAAAATCCTAATGACTCTAGGGCATTGTTTGTAAACGGATAAGGTTTAACTGAGGAACTTAAATATTTAACATCTCTCAGTTTAGATAACTCTTCTACTTTCAATTGAAAAGAGTCAAAATAACTGGATATAATCTGAGTGAGATTTAAGAGATTTCCGTCGTCTTCTTCTATTAACCATCCTGGAATGCTATTATAAATGGAAGCAGCATTTTGGTAATCGTATTCTTTACCAATCGCAGTTTTCTCAGTTATAAGAGCAGCGACGGAAGGGTGGAAAGAGTAAATAATAGGATCCTTAAACTCGCGCTTGGTGGCGCCTGCCAATACCATTGCGGATCCTGTATTGCGCGATCCAGACACATATCCAGTCCAAGCTCCGTCCGAGAATCTTCCGGAATAATCTAGAACTGTGGCGTCAACAGAATCAACATTGGTGATGCCTTCATTGAACTTATAGTATACGCCCAAGTCAGTGTTCGCATCATCTTGATTTGTTCCTCCACCAACTTGAGTAAACCAATTCATTCCTATTTGCTTGTCTGTTCTCGCGGTTTTCCAGAACCTAAATTCATCTAAAGAAGCGGAGAGTTTACACCAAGCGCCGGCGATGCCGCCGACATTGAGTGTGAAATACGGCGAAAACGATGCACGTCGCTCATAATAAGATCCAATATTAGCAACCATTGCGCCTGTCACTTCACTGATTGCTGATCCCGACACATAATCTCTATAGGTTCCATCAACATAAAGATCTGCCCTACCCACAGTCGCGTCCACACTAATAGCATAATGGTGCCAATTGCCATCCGCTATAGATGCAGTGGTGGGAGCATTCGTACCACTAAAACTGGATATGATGCCCGGTCCAAGCACGGATCCGGACACATAATATAGTGCTATGGGGGATCCGTGAGTGGTATCTCCCAAAGAAGAGCTACTAAGTGTAACAGCAAATCTGCCATAATTTCCATCGGCATGAGATGATCCGGATGCCCAAAGATCAAAAATAACCTCTGGTCTAGTATCTGGGTGGCTCCAGTCGGTTGTCGGCGGCAACCACTCGTCTTTCTTCATCCACCACTCAATAGTGTTGCCGGGGTTGGCGAACTCTAAATTGGATTCTCGATTGCTGCTCGTGCTATAGAAGTTAGAAGCCGACGCTTGAAAAATAGATGCCAAAGTTTTCCCTCCTCCGTCGGGATCTTTGTTTGGTCCACCATAAATTGTAATATATTCTTCATCATCTGGAAGAGAATATTGGATATCCGGTTGCGCTACCCACGGGATTGAAGTTCGTATACTTCCCCATCCACCATAGGAAAAGTTTATATAACCATTTGTTCGAGGATATTCATTGTCAAACATATACTTTTGAATGCCTGACGCGCTAATCTCCCACTCTGTCTTATCATAAAACGAACCATCGAAAGGATAGTAGGTGTAGATGTTAGCAATTGTATCAGTATAATACTTTTCAGCAGAACCAAACTTAGCAAAGTTGGAAGCAGAAGAATAGTCAATATGGGGTTCAAACTTATTCTTCTGGACAATTCTCGCAGAGTAATAATCCGGAGACTCTATGTTCTCCGATGCGTCTGTCTTATTTGTAAGAGATACTATTTTAGTATCAGCATCTCGTGATGATCTTTTAAAACCCATTTTTATTCTACTCTAAATTTGAATACTTCAGGTTGTTCCTTGTATTCGTCATACTCCAATATCATAAATTTAAAAGCATACTCGAAATCTGGCTGAAGCATTGACATATCAAAATCAAAGTAGTTG
>Ga0209756_1000787_pt1 | contig 30905 bp, 40 predicted proteins | sample ETNvirenome_6_85_FD_184071 | JGI IMG/M metagenome (GOLD analysis project Ga0209756, IMG submission 184071) | Marine viral communities from the Pacific Ocean - ETNP_6_85 (SPAdes) (version 3) | ecosystem: Environmental > Aquatic > Marine > Oceanic | place: Pacific Ocean | collected 2013-06-19 | reverse complement strand
CAGAGGAAGTTTGCTTCGCTGTCGCTGGATCCGGAGATACACCAGGCGCAACCTTGTGGGTTTTGGAGCAACTTAAAAGATATTCTCCAAGCGTCTTATATATGCGCCCAGATGTCGAGCTTCTCAACGTTGAAGGAGAGCTTAAAGAGCGCCTCCTAAGGGGAGTCTTGCAAGAGTATGCCCGCTCCGCGGCCCTTAACCGAATCTATCTGGTGGACAACGCCATTGTTGAGAATTTCTTGGGAGATATTCCTGTTACAAAATACTATGACTCTCTTAATGATATAATTGTTTCCACCCTTCACATGATAAATGTCTTTGAGAATTCAAACCCTTTGATCGGATCTTTACAAAGACCTCAGGAGTGCAATCGGATTGCCACCTTTGGGATTGCGGACCTTGAGAGTGGTGAAGAGAATTTATTTTATTCTCTTGACTTAACGAGAGAGAGGTGTTATTATTATGCTATCAATAAGAAACGACTGGAAGAGGACGGCACTCTTATAAAGAAAATAAAGAGTCAGGTGAAATCAAAGATTCAAGAAAACATACGAGTATCTTACGGGGTCTTCCCCACGGAGTACGAACAGGACTACGTATTCTGCAAAGCATACACTTCTCAAATTCAATTAAAAAAAGAGTAAATAGTTCTTGACAAAGCAGCTTATTTTTGATAAACTGTTACACAGATGGTTGGGAAATTGGCCAATCATACTTTAGCTTAAAAAAGGAGAAAACTACATGGCTATTAATATGGACAAGATGAGGGATAAGAAGACTGCCCTCGAAAGCCGCGGCGGAAACCGTGGCAACTTCTGGCGACCCGAGGAAGGGTCGGACACGACGATTCGCATCCTACCTACTGAGGATGGCGATCCCTTCAAGGAATTCTTTTTCCACTACAACGTTGGCAAGAACCCTGGTTTCTTGTCTCCGAAGAAGAACTTCGGAGAAGATGATCCGCTAGATTCCTTCATTCGGAACCTCTTTAACGAGGGAGACGAGGAGTCCATCAAGATGGCCAAGAACCTCATGGCTCGCCAACGGTTCTTCTCTCCCGTGATCGTTCGCGGTCAAGAGGATAAGGGAGTTCAGGTCTGGGGTTACGGTAAGATGGTTTACCAGACTCTCTTGAATCTGGTTCTCAACCCGGACTACGGTGATATCACTGACCCCGAAGCCGGCACTGATTTGGTTATTAAGTATGACAAGCCCGCGGGCGCGTCTTACCCCAAGACCGATATCACGCCCCGCCGGCGACCCTCTCTTCTCTCCGAGGAAGAGACCAACACGTCTGACTGGTTGGATTCGATTCCGAATTTTGATGAACTCTTTGAGCGGAAGACTGCGGCCGAGGTCGGCACTCTTCTGGATGAGTTCCTGTCTACCGACCAGTCGGCAGAGTCGCAGTCGTCCGAGACCACGAAGTACGCTTCGGGTCCCACCGCGACTGGAACGCAACCCTCTTCGGTAGAGGATGCGTTTAACGAGCTATTGGGCTAGGACGTAATACCCGCAGGGAGGCATGGGGTTACAGATGTCTCAACATTTCTAAAAGGAGAAAGATGAGTTTACAGAATAAATTGCGTGAGGCCGACTTGGCTGACGATTTCGAGATCACGCTCAGGTTTGAGGCAGGCGCTGATGTTATTCACGCCTACGATGGTCACTTTCACAATGCGCTAAACGACACCGACTTTGCCAGCACTGTTGCTGGCGTCATCTGTCATGGCGGATTTAATAACGAGGCCATTAACGATATGCGTGGTCAAGATTTTCTAGAGGATTATGAGCGCGATGGTTCGGGGTTCGAGTACTTCGTTTCCGAAGCCATTAACGAGAACTTTTACGAGCTTGGTTTTCTAGACACCACTTTAGAACAATATGATTACAAGCGCGGGTTCCTAACATTTGAGGCCTCTGTGACCACTACGGTGGGAGATATTATGGCTAGTCCCGAAAGCCTCTTCATCGGCTGGAGTGCGACTGTTCCCACCAACATCGGAGAACTAACAATTAATGGCTGATAATGGAAAGGTCAGTATCGCAGAAATGCGGAAGCTTCTCAACAAGAAGGCAGGCGGAAGCGTTGCCTACAACTTGAACGAAGACAATCCCACAGATGTGAAGGAGTGGATCCCCACAGGTTCTCGTTGGCTTGATTCGATCATCGCCCGCGGCAAGCATGCCGGAATTCCTATGGGAAAGATTGCAGAGATAGCCGGCTTGGAGTCAACTGGTAAATCATACATGGCGTCGCAGATTGCGGCGAATGCTCAAAAGATGGGCATTGATGTAGTCTACTTTGATTCCGAGTCAGCCTTGGACTCCTCTTTTCTTGTAAAGGCCGGCTGTGACGTGGACAACGTCCTATACGTCCAAGCTACAAGTGTTGAGGCTGTGTTGGAGTATATCGAGGAACTTCTCGGAACGGGGAATCAGTTCCTTTTTATCTGGGACAGCCTCGCTCTCACCCCAAGCAAGTCGGATATCGAAGGAGACTTCAATCCGTTGTCCAGCATGGCGGTGAAACCTAGGATTCTGTCCAAAGGGCTCTCTAAGCTTGTACAGCCAATTGCAAATAGTTCTTCGACGCTATTGATTCTGAATCAATTGAAGACCAACATTACTTCCAACATTGCGGAGGCGATGACGACACCGTATTTCACCCCTGGTGGTAAGGCTTTGAATTATTCTTATTCTTTGCGAGTGTGGCTAACAGGCCGCAAGGCGAAGGCCAGCTTCATCACTGATGAAAAGGGTTTCCGAGTTGGTTCTGAGGTGAAAGCTAAAATTGAGAAGTCTCGATTCGGAACGCAAGGGCGAGTCTGCACATTTAAGATTGTGTGGGGTGGTGAGGATGTGGCCATTCAGGACGAAGAGTCCTGGTTTGAGGCGATCAAGTCTTCAGAGCACCTCACGAATGCCGGCGCATGGTTTAGTCTTCATTACGAGGATGGTGCCGTAGAGAAGTTTCAGAAGGCAACGTGGCTAGATAAGTTACAGGATGAGAAGTTTCGCAAGCGCGTGCTTCAACTCATGGATGAAGAGGTTATCCTTAAGTTCGAGAGCAAGACCGGTAATGCAGATGACTTCTATCAAATCGATGGTGAAGTCGATACCACGGTTGAAGCTTCACCATAAATAAAACTTGACAATCACTGTGATGTCTGGTATCATTTAAGAATGAAGACTTCGAATAAGACTAGAAACTATTTGAACTTAGCGAAGAGGGCCGCGCAGCAAAGCCAGCATGATACATTTAAGCACGGAGCCGTCTTGGTTAAAGGGGGCTCCGTGCTTAACACTTCTTATAACAAGTCACAACACAAGAGGTTTGGTAACAGGTTCCGGAACGTTCGCGACCGCGGCCACGCCACACATCACGCCGAACTTGGTGCAATACTTGGTTTGGATCGATCCACCACACAGGGCGCAACTCTATATGTTTGCAGAACAAACCGCGAAGGAAAGTTCCGGATGTCGAAGCCTTGCCCCATGTGTGAGCAGGTGCTTCGCTTTTGCGGAATCAAGAGAGTTGTTTATACAAAGAGTGAAGATCAGATAGCCAAGATTAAATTGTAGATTTAATCTTCTTCTTCCAGATACTCCTTCTAGTTACTGTTGGAAACGAGGCACCTATGAATGGATTCACCGGAAGACTCTCCTCACAAGAGGCTACCTTTTTTAAGGCGCGTATTCTTGTCAAAAAAAGAGTTGGCATATATCTTGGAGTTACTTCAATCCGCTGCATCCGCCGATGACCCTTCCTGGAAAGTTATGTTATATAACAAAATTGAGAATCACCTCCAAAAGGCTCGAAAGCATAAGGGCAAAAAGAGGGACGATGCTTGACAACACTCTCAATCGGGGATTTGGTGAGGGCCAAGAAGATTCTCGATGTCCCCTTCGACCCGATAGAGGGTTTAGGAATAATAGTTGACATTGAGCCGTGGGGAGAGTATACTATATATGTTGTTTATTTCTTCGATCGAAAAGCGCTCCGCTGGTTTGAAGAAGAAGATTTAATACTTGTCAATTCTACAAAGATAGAAAAAGAATAGTTAAAGCGAGAAAATGAAACCGAAGAAGTTGCTGGTGCTGGATGCTCTTAATCAGTTTATCCGAGCATATATCGTAGACCCATCACTGTCCTCAAACGGACAACCAATTGGAGGCCTCAAGGGCTTTCTAAAAATAACAAACAGACTTGTACGAGAGATGAGCCCAGACAGGATTATCATCTGTTGGGATGGCCAAGGTGGTTCTCAAAAGCGAAAGTCAGTCAACAAAGGTTATAAGGAGGGGAGAAAGCCAATCAGGCTTAACCGTACAATCCGGAACCTCTCTGAGAACGAGGAGACTGCTAATAAGATTTGGCAACAAACTCGCCTCTTTGAATACTTGAATGAAATGCCAATGATTCAGTTGGTGTCAGATGGTGTCGAAGCAGACGATGTTATCTCCTATGTGGTAAACCACCGAGTCCATCAAGGTTGGCAAAAGATAATTGTAAGTTCTGATAAGGATTTTATTCAATTGCTTGATCAGGAGACAGTTCTCTATCGCCCCATACAAAAGGAAGTTTTGAATAAAAACAGGGTAGTCGAGAAGTTCGGCATTCATCCTCGCAACTTCGCGTTGGCCCGGGCCATCGTGGGTGACAAAAGCGATAATCTTTCTGGCGTAGGACGCGTCGGATTGGCCACGGTGGCAAAGAGACTGCCGTTTCTGTCCGAGGAACGAGACTGCTCAATCAAAGAGGTCGTTGACTATTGCGAGGCCGTAGAAAATAAAGTTGGTGCCCACACAAACATTGTTGAGGGAGAGACGATTATAAGAGAGAACTATAAGTTGATGCAACTTTACGCTCCTTCTATTTCAATTCAACAGAAGCAACACATAAACGACATTTTCAAAAACTTTAAGCCGCTCTTGAATAAGACCGGCGTTCGCAAGATGATGGTGCAAGATGGGATAGGGGAGATCTCGCTGGTCGACCTGTTTCAGAATTTTAAAAGGAATATCTCCGATCATAATGCCAAGAAATAAGCGCACTCAGAAACAGAGCAAGGAACTGCCTACACCTCAGTTGGATTTGCACAACGTCAAGCACGAAGACGCTAGAAGAATGTGCATTGAGTTTATTGAATTACATTGGGGGAGTGATATGGAAGCACACTTTATAACGGGCTATTCCCTCTCCATGAGAGAGATTGTATTGGACATCTTGGAAGAGTATCAACTAAATTTTCAGATTGGGGATGGTGTTAATAACGGGTACGTGATTAGTTGGTTATGATAGTAACGGGTACGTGATTAGCTGGCTATGATAACGGGTTGCCCAGTCTGCCCCAATAGGAAAGAAAAGAAAAGGGTTGACACTTTCCTCAAAAACGTGTATTATGTTACTATGATTTGGGGAAGTGGTGGAATGGCATACACAGGAGACTTAAAATCTCCCGCCTCGCGGCTTGCGGGTTCAAATCCCGCCTTCCCTACTAAGAACTAAACTAGGAGTTTAAAATGTTGAAGAATATGATTATGATTAGCTTGGCGTTCGTAAACGTTGCTCACGCCGACGAGGAGGGCGAGTGCGCCGGAGGCCTCTGTGGGACCCCGGAGGAATCCGGAGGGGGTGGAGGAGGCGGTGGGAGCGTTCTAATCGCCAATACTGACCAGGGCGACACTCAGCAGTTTGCTGACGACTTTGATGAGGATGGGATGGAGGATGACTTCGATAACTGCCCATGGGCCGCTAACCCAGATCAGATGGATGTAGACTCGGATGGCTGGGGGGACGCGTGTGACACTTGTCGCACCAGTTGGAACCCAAATCAATTTGATAGAGACGCCGACGGCCTAGGAGATTCTTGTGACGAGGATCTGGATGGAGATTCGGTGAACAATCCTGATGATAACTGCTCAGATGTTGCCAATCCTAGCCAAGTAGACACGGATGGTGATGGGTGGGGAGACGTGTGTGATTCGGACGACGACAACGACGGAGTCCTCGATGTGACTGATGAATGCCCCCTATTGCATAGGCGCGACTACACCAAGAATATGCAGTGTGTAACGGACCGCGATGGAGATAGAGTTCATGATCATGTAGACAACTGTATCACAGTCTACAATTTTCATCAGATCGATTCAGACCAAGATGGCATTGGGGACGAGTGCGACTTTGATATGGACGGCAATGGAATCTCAGACGTATCTGAGTGGAGTCCGGACGATTATTGCGCGAATGGGGCAGTAGGTTTTGTCAACACCGCAGAGTGCGAGGAAGTAGGCAAGACTGATGTGGTAGGCTCCGGAGAGGACTTGACGGGCTGCAACGTGGTGCTTCCACTGGACAGCCCCATTCCCGCTCTGCTACGAAGACGATAAAATAGTTCTTGACAAGAGCTACTAGATAAGATATTATAAACCATAATCAAGGAGGTTATTATGTTTAGGACAAAGACAGCTAGATCACTGGTAGGTTTGCTACTGTCGGTAGTATTTTCATTCACATGCCTGTGGTTCGCTACGGACGACGCAGAAGCGGCAATCAAGTTTGTGCTTGGATTGTTCGCCGCTGGTTCTGTTTGGGCCGTAGTTGCAACTGCAGTCAGTAATTGGATTGACCAGGGAGAGGGATAATGAAAAGAGAGACATACTGCGATCTCAAAAGACGACCCGACCTTCCAAACTTTGATCAACGATATACTATGGAGGTACCGATTGTTGACATCGAGTTCGACGTCTACAATTCACAGATTCGACAAAAAGGCCATGTTTTTCGCAAGGTCTCTTCCATGGCCCAGTCTATTCTTAAAGGCGGACAAGAGACGCCAATTTCTGTAATACGGAAGGGGAATGGTAAATATGAGTTGAAGGACGGCGCCACCCGGGTGTTGGCCATGCGCGACGCAGACCTAGAAAAGATTCGAGTGTCCTTTTACCATGACACCTTGGGCTGGACCGCGGATGAATGGTACGATTTCCAGTGCAGCAGCAACGATCATCCGCCACAAACAAGCAATTCAGAGGAGGACATCAAAGCTCAAATCCAATATCGAGTTGACAACGGAGGCTTAGAACGCACTGTTGGTTTTAAGTATATTGATCAGCCCGAGGAGTTTTTGAAGCGCGCAGCCGCCCACCTCAAGACCGTATATAAACACGGATCGGGCGGCGGCTACACGATAGTGAAGTACAGGAATTTTGTGAAGAAAGCCCTTTCTGGGACCATCAGTTCAATGTACGAGAACTACGATAAGAGATCAGCTATGACTTATATCAAAAATCAGAACAAGGTTGGGTGGGCGACAGCCAAACAAAACACCAAGAATGCTATTGGGGATATCTCAAATAATATTTGTTTTTATCCTTGTGCTGACATTGGCCGCGAAGTTAGGAAAGATGCATTTGCCAACGCAGCGTACAAGAGGATCGACAATCCAACTGTGAAGGCTTACATGGTGTATTGGGTGGGCGATTTGACTGGCAAAGACGATGAGAAGATTAAGTCGGAAAGAGAAACCTGTATTAGGGAATACGATAAGATTAATGGAAAGTATCATGTTTTCGCAGGCCTCTATTTTCTCCCTCAATTCAAAACGGGGGTTAACAAAGAAAATTTGTATCATATGCGGAAAGTGCGCTAATAACTCTTGACTTCATGAGTATATTCCGATATACTTATGGAGTATTTACTGGCCCATAGCTCCAAAGGTTAGAGCGCGGTTCTTATAAAGCTGAGGTTGTGGGTTCAAATCCCACTGGGCCGACCGGTGTTTAAATAAAAGGATGAGGATTCATGGCAACAGCCGCAGAACGAGCAATCAGGAAACAAGAGAGTTTCACACAGAAGGTTGCATTGGCCGAGGTGATTTGTGGGGAAGAGAGCGAAAAACTCTTTCTAAAAGAGGGGGTTAGATATAAGTTTCTAGAATTTGATGGCCAAGTGAAACTGGTCATTGTCCAACAACAATCACCTTATGATACTCGATTGACACATACAATGATCAGCCCCCTGAAAGAACGGATTGCCTCAGAAGTGCACCACCGATGGCACGTAACCATCAAGGTTAAGAATAGTATTTGGGAAGGAAGAACAGCAAGATAGAATGGAATTTGATTTTGATTACAAACAATTTATTGGCGCATACTTCTACTCGTCTTCGAAGATCGAGGGCGACGATGGGACGCTGCTAGGGTACCACAGGGTGGAGGAACTCGGCACGGGGCTACACAAAGACTTGAAGGTCTCGTTCACTTGGGCGAAGGATGGGAAAGCAGACCCTTCCAGAGAGGTGCTTTCTATAAAGTCCCCACTGGCCCCTGTCACCGTGTTGCTTGAGGATTCTTTGACAAGAAAAGTTCGTGTAATGAACGAACTGCTTCTGAGGAAGGTGGAGTCGACTACCACATGAACGATGAAAAAGTTGATTTTTCTAAATTTGGGAAGTCCTTCCAGGATAAGCTAGCTCACTTAATTTTGCAGGAAAGAACTTTCTGTGACCAGATGCAGGAAGTGCTCGCCATTGGCTTCTTCGAGTTGAAGTACTTGCAGGTCTTCGTACAGAAGATTTTTGCTTATCGGGAGAAGTACGAAACTCACCCGACATACGAGATCATGACGACCATTTTGAGGTCGGAACTCGAAGACGAGAACGAGGCTGTACGCAAGCAAACAAGAGACTTTTTGGCTCGCTCACTAGTCTCCAAGGAAATTCAGGAGGCTGAATACATCAAAGATGTTTCCTTGGATTTTTGCAAAAAGCAAAAGCTCAAGGAGGCCATGATCAAGTCGGTTGATCTGTTGCAGCACTCCTCTTTTGATGAGATTAGTTCAGTCATTAACGATGCCATCAAGCTTGGTTCTGACAATGACTTTGGTTATGAGTATATTACTGATTTTGAACAAAGATATGTACCCAAGATGCGACACCCGGTGACCACCGGTTGGAAATTGATTGATGATATCACAAATGGAGGTCTTGGCAATAGCGAACTTGGGGTGGTCATCGCGCCAACGGGCGCCGGTAAGTCAATGGTCCTTGTGCATCTAGGCGCGCAGGCTGTCAAAGAGGGTAAGACTGTTGTGCACTACACGCTAGAGTTGCAAGATATGTCTATCGGTCTTAGGTATGACAGTTGCCTAACGGGGGTGGCAATCAACGATCTCCCCATTTTTAAAGAACAAGTTTACGATAAAGTGACCGATTTTGATGGCACGTTGATAATTAAAGAGTACCCCTCGAAAACGGCAAGCACGAGTACTATAAAAACACATCTGGAGAAATTGCGAACACGCGGAATTGATGTCGATATGGTTATCGTTGACTATGCCGATCTTCTGCGCCCTAAACGCGTTGAGAGAGAGAAAAGACATGAGCTTGAAAGTTTGTACGAGGAGTTGCGTGGGCTAGCACAAGAGTTTAAGTGTGTTTTTTGGACTGCGTCCCAAACCAACCGGTCGGGGTTGAACGCCGAAGTGATCACCATGGAAGCAATTAGCGAGGCCTTCAATAAATGTTTTGTGGCAGACTTTATATGCACCGTATCCAGAACCATCGAAGACAAGGCCGCCAACACGGGGAGGATGTTTGTTGCTAAAAACAGACAAGGTTATGATGGAATGATTTACCCTATGTTCATGGACACCAGCAACGTAAAGATCAAAGTGTTCGAGCCTACCAACGAGACTATCGAAGAGATCAACGTGAAAGCTGCCGATCAACAAATGAGCAAAATAAAGAAGAAATATATGTCCTGGAAGGAGGAAGGGAAGGGCGATGCACAACGAACAGCAAGTTAAGAAGGAAACTCTAGAATACTTTGATGGCGACGAGTTGGCCACAAACGTGTGGATGACGAAGTATTGTCTTAAAGACAAACTCGGCAATCACATGGAAAAGAATCCAGACGATATGCATCGCCGCCTCGCCGCTGAATTTGCTAGAATTGAAAGTGGGTTTCAAAATTCTTTGAAAGAAGAGGAGATTTATAAACTTCTGAAAGGGTTTGATTATATTGTTCCCCAAGGTTCCCCGATGTTCGGGATAGGGAATGATTATGTTAATGCATCGCTGTCCAATTGTGTTGTCGTCGCCTCCCCGGAAGACAACATTTCTTCCATCATGGACTCCGGCAAGCAATTAGCCAATTTGTTCAAAAATCGGTGTGGCGTCGGGCTCGATATTTCACAACTTCGCCCAGAGAACGCAGTTGTAAATAACGCTGCGCGCACAACCACCGGTGCATGGAGCTTCGCTGATTTTTATTCATACGTTTGTCGCATGATCGGACAGAACGGACGCCGCGGCGCCCTCATGATTTCTATGGATGTTCGACACCCCGACATTGAGAACTTCGTGAAGATGAAGGAAGACCTCACAAAGGTGACGGGCGCCAATGTTTCGGTTAAAATAAGCGACAGTTTCATGGAAGCGGTGGAGGAGGGTGGGGAATTCACTCTTCAATTTCCGGTCGATTCTGACAACCCAACACACACTCGAACGATTGCTGCCACCGACTTATGGGAATCGATTATCGAATCAGCCACCAAGACTGCTGAACCGGGTCTCTTGATGTGGGACAACATCACAAGTAGACTTCCTGCAAACGAGTACGACGAGTTCAAGACAATTTGTGTCAATCCGTGTGCAGAGATTGCCCTTTCGGCTTATGACTCTTGTAGATTAATTTCGGTAAATCTGAAAAACTTTGTGAAAGATCCGTTCACGAAGAAAGCAAAGTTTGATCTGAAAGAGTTCAGCAATGTTATTCGGATAGCTACGCGCCTTTCGGATGACTTGGTTGAATTGGAAAACGAAAAGCTTTTAAAAATTAAGAGCACATGTGACACTGATGACGAAAGGGAACTGTGGGACAATATGATCGCTGCATGCACCAATGGCCGCAGAACTGGTTTGGGAACTCACGGTCTAGCCGATGCCATCGCTTGCCTCAACCTCCCTTACGACGATCCGGCCGCCATCTGCTTCGTAGATGACCTTTACAGGATTATGAAAATAAGCGCGTACGAGGAAAGTGTTAAGATGGCTGAGGAGCGAGGCCAGTTTCCTGCGTTTGACTGGGAGACGGAGAAGGATAATTCTTTTATTAAGGATTTGCCCGAAGTTTTGCAAGCACAGATTCGTGCGCACGGCCGCCGGAATATCTCCATCCTCACCAACGCCCCAACTGGTTCTGTTTCGCTCTTATCACAGACTAGCACAGGCATCGAGCCAGTGTTCCGAAATTCTTACATTCGTAGACGGAAACTTTCCCATAACGAACAGGCTTTGGAAGCAGACTTCGTTGACGATCTGGGTGATCGCTGGGTTGAGTATAGTGTTTTTCATCACAATGTTAAAGAATTTTTGAATTTGCTGAAACAGTCGGACGTTCCAAGTTTTTTTGTGACGTCAGATCAAATAGATTGGAAGAAGAGGATAGAGATTCAGGCTGCAATCCAAAAACACATTGACCACTCTATTTCTTCAACAATTAACTTACCAAAAGATACGGAGCCGTCCGTTGTGGGAGAATTGTATTTACAGGGATGGAAGAGTGGCCTCAAAGGAATTACAGTATATGTGGATGGCTCTCGCAGCGGAGTCCTAATCACAGAAGAAGGGACCCCTGAGGCAGCGGAGGAATTCCCACATGTGAGCGCGCCAAAGAGACCACAAGAGTTAGACTGCGACATACACCACACCACCATCGGTGGGGAAAAATGGGTTGTTTTGGTGGGAATTCTAGCCGACCAACCTTACGAGGTTCTTGCGGGAGAAGCAAGCCTTATCGAGATTCCAAAGAAATATAACAAGGGTCTTTTAACAAAACATTGTTTTAAGACAAAAAATAATAGGTATGACTTATCTTTTGGCTTTAACGGGGATACAATTCTTATAAAGGACGTCGTTAAGGTTTTCGATAATCCAAACAATTCTGCATTCACTCGCATGATTTCCTTGGGCCTCCGCCATGGCGCAAAAGCACGCTTCATGGTTGAGCAACTTCAGAAGGACAAAGCCTCTGACATGTTTAGCTTTGCGCGCTGCATCGCTCGAATTCTTAAGAATTATATTGAGGACGGGGAACTGCCTAGTGACAAACTGTGCACGGAGTGTAATGCGGAGACTCTTCTTTACCAAGACGGGTGCGTAACATGCACATCTTGTGGGTATGCTAAGTGTGGTTAAGACTAATTAAAGATGGAGACTTAACTCTCCAGGCAGACAAGGAGAACTACGCACAATGCCAGTATCATCTAAAATAGTTAAAAAACACGAAGAGATGTTTTACCCCACAGTTCGGATCCGCGCAAAAGGTTCGGGCGGCAGTGGTACCGTCGTATACTCAGAGAAGCATAACGGCGAATACCACACATATGTTATAACAAATCACCATGTAGTCGCAAAGTGTATCAAGGTAGAGAAAAGATGGAATCCTGTTAAGAAAAAGAAGATGGATACTGAAATCTTAGATACAGTATATGTGGAATATTTTAAATATAATAATTATTCTCACTGTATTGGAAGTTTTGCTATTGAGGCCGACATCGTCGCTTACTCAGAGGTGGAAGGTGGCCAAGACTGGGCTCTCCTTCGTGTACGGGACAGGGAAGCCCAAGCTCCGTACATTGCAACCCTTTTTCCTGAGGACGATATTGAAAGCATTCATATTTTTGATAATTGTTACGCCGTCGGAGCGTCGCTAGGCCACGCCCCCATCGCGACAAATGGGCATATCTGTTATATGGATGACGAGATTAGTCACTACCGTTATTGGATGTCCACCGCCCAGACGATTTTTGGAAACTCCGGAGGTGCTCTCTATCGTTACTCTGAGGAACGAAAGAAATACGAATACATCGGCATTCCATCCCGGATTACTGTGCAGCCCATGGGCTTTACAAAAGATCCAATTACGCACATGGGATACTTTATTCCAATCGAACGTGTATATTCTCTTTTGAGAGACAATGATTACCATTTTATCTTTGATAAAGAAATGTCTTTTGACCAGTGTGCGGAACTCCGCGGCGAAGAGATTATCGAGGCGCCCGACGTTGATGCCGACGAAGAAGACGATGAATAAAAGTTCTTGACACTACTGGTAATATCTGTTAATATTATCAAACTAACCCCCTAAAAGGAGAAAAGATGGGAGAGACAAAGACCAAGAAGGAACAATACATTGAGAATTATATCAAATCTCTATACTCGATCGAAGAGGCTATTGAACCCTTCAAGGAACAAAAAAAGGAACTTCGAAAGGAATATTCCGACAACGGATGGTTAACTAAGGATGAAATTCGTGCTACAATCAGAGCATATCGCCTTCACAAGGGCGGTATTGACATTGATAGCATTAAGGAAGTTTACGGCCAAATCGACAAGATGTTGGGCCGCACCATTTCGGAGTAGACATGAATTTCAAGCCAGTAAACAGGCACTTACAGGTGGAGGTGGTTGTCCTTCCCCAAGAGAAGAGCGCTCCCAAAGTTCTTCTTCCAGAGGATTATAGAACGCCCGACGAACAGTACAAACTTTGTAGGATTGTCGCTGTCTCTGATGATTGCGCCACGCATTTTAAGGAGAAATCTTTGGTCGTGGTTAATATGCCGATGATAGAGAAGATCAAAGTTCTGGACGCTGCAGTTTGTTTGGTCTTGGAGAATCACGTCGTAGGAATTGTACATGAGTAAGGGAATCTTTATACAGATGACGGGCCTCTCGGGCGCTGGCAAAACAACTTTGGCCATGGCTGTCCGAGAAGAGTTGATTTCTCGTGGTATTCAAAATATTGAAATAATTGATGGTGACGAATATCGCGCAGGGCTGTGCTCGGACCTGGGTTTTTCGAAGGGAGATCGCAATACGAATGTCCGACGCCTTGGGTTCGTGGGGCGAGTTCTAGCAAGGAATAATGTGATCGCGATCATGTCAGCGATTAACCCTTACGAGGAGGTGCGTCAAGAGATCGGCGGAAAGCTAGTTTACATCAAGACTGGCTTGGAAGCGGTGATTGACAGAGACGTCAAGGGCCTCTACGCGAAAGCCTTGAGTGGTGAAATTCCTAATTTTACGGGAATTTCAGATCCCTTTGAAGAGCCCGTTGCTCCTGATCTGGTGATAGAGACCGACAAGGACACTATACAGAATTGCACGAAGCAGCTATGTGATTTTATCCTGGCTTGCACATGATTGAAAGAAAATGGAGAAAAAATGCAAACTAAGAAACGAGCGATGTTCATCGGCCGCTGGCAACCTTTACATAACGGACATAAGTGGTTGATAAGTCAGAAGCTGGACCAGGATATCCCGGTCCTTGTGGCTGTTCGGGACATTCCCCCTGATGAAAAGAATCCTTTCACCACCGAACAGACTGTTGAAATGTTACAAACGGCTTACAAAGACAATGATGTGGAGGTGGTGGTTATTTCGGACATTGAAAGTGTCAACTATGGCCGCGGCGTCGGTTATGAAATCAACGAACACGTTCCACCCCCCGATGTGGGTTTTGTGTCAGCGACCTCGATTCGAGAACGGATTAAAAATTCTGATGAATCCTGGAAGGAGAATGTTGACGAAAAGATTTGGGAACATGTCGAGACTTACTTAGGGGCGATGAGTGAGTGACGAACCAAACGGCACGTCCATCGATTTATACGGGGACGGCATAGGAAAGGTCCAACTAATACAACATTACGGTGATGACAAAATGGTGGTTAACTCCGCTCGCGTCTCTCACGGGGCACATAAGGAGAAAATCGACGATCGCGATAAAAAGTTGATTAAGTATCTGATCAAGAATCGACACACCAGCACTCTAGAGCATTGTGGAGCAACATTCAAATTTGTCGTTCCGTTGTTTGTACGAAGTCAACACCATCGCCATAGAACGTGGTCTTACAATGAGATATCGCGTAGATATACGGATGAGAATTTACAGTTTTATGAACCTGACGCTTTTCGAACTCAACATAAGATAAATAGACAAGCCTCTAACGAGGATGAATTGATTAACCCAGAGTTGGAGCACTATTTCTATTTGAAAGCGAGCGATAAAGTGAGAAGTCACCATGTTAACTCGGTCACATTGTATGAGGAATTGACCGCGGCCGGAGTATGCAGAGAACAGGCCCGCGGGGTTCTTCCACAGAACATGTATACCGAATATTACGGAACAGCAAACCTCAGTAATATTTTAAAATTTATTGATTTAAGATTAGACTCTCACGCGCAATGGGAGATTCAGAGAGTTGGACAAGCTGTGCTAGACATTCTCACAGGGTTGTTTCCGATAACTGTTGGCGCATACACAGAGATTAAAAAAGGAGAAGGTAATTGATTGCAGATGTTGTAGTAGACCTCCAGTATGGAGATTGCGGTAAAGGAAAGGTGACTAATCACCTGTGCAAGACTGAGGACTACACTCACGTAATACGTTATAATGGTGGTTGTAACGCGGGCCATACTATTTACCATAATGGTCGAAAACTCATCACTCATCACATCCCTTGTGGCGTTCTTCATGGCATTAAATCTATTATTGGCCCTGGGTGCGTGGTGTATCCTGATCAGTTGTTTGCTGAAATCAAAGAACTCGAAGATGCAGGAATACCCGCTAGACGATTTGTACGTGTTGCAAGGAATACACATGTTATCACACGAGCCCATGTCCGCGAAGATGGAAGAGATGATGCTATCGGAACAACGAAACGTGGCAATGGCCCCGCCTATCGCGATAAGTACTCGCGGACCGGAGTAAGGGCGGAGGATGTGGAAGCGCTTCAAGATTACATCGTGGACATATATGATGAACTTCACAACAGCGATGACGAGGTTCGCATCCTTTTTGAGGGGGCACAGGGATTTGGACTGGACGTTGATTGGGGTGACTATCCTTTTGTTACTTCATCTCACTGCACGTCTGCTTCTGCACTTCTTAACGGAGTACCCCCTCAATCTATAAGAAATGTTTACGGCGTCGCTAAAATGTACGAGACTTATGTTGGCGCAAAGAAGTTCCAACCTAACGAAGAGATCTTTAACAAGATTCGGGAGGCCGGCGAGGAATACGGAGCCACTACTGGCCGGCCGAGACAGTGCAACTGGATGAACTGGAACCTCTTAAGAAAGGCTTCGAATATCAACGGCGTCACAGATATGATTATCAACAAGGTTGATGTTCTAGAGGGCGTTGACGCCTATAAGATGATAGTAGATCAGAAAGTGATAGAGTTTGACACAGTTGAGGTAATGAAGGATTACATAACCAGCAATTTAGACGAAAACATCAATGTTGTTTTTAGCTCTAGCAAAGAAGTTATTTAGTGCTTGTCGCCAATGCCATATGCGCGTCCCTGATGGGTTTGGCGATACCAAATGCAGAGCAGGCGTGTGCGCAATTACCGACAATACTAGAAATGTCTGAAAAGTATGATATCCGACCTGCGGTGATGGTTGCTCTCATACATGAGGAGAGTCGTTACAAAACCAACGCAGTTAGCCGAGCCGGCGCATGTGGCCTTACACAGGTTTTGCCAAAGTACACTCAAAATCCAAAACTTTCTTGTCGGCAATTAAAGAATCCACGAGTTGCAATTGAAGCAGGTTCCAAAACTTTGAGTAAATTTTATTATTCATCGTACGCGAAACAAAGTTATAAGACTGCGTTGTGCACCTACAATGCCGGCTACCGCTGCAAGAAGAACTCTGCATCTTATTCGGAGAACGGGCACCGATATGCGAAGCGCATCTTGAGGCGCGCCGCCCGAATTGCTCGTGCTGCAAACTCTCATCTTTCGATTGCGAATCGATTGGACCCATATATAGACAACTGTGCGGCAACAATTAAATAAACATGTTTATGAATTCGACAATTTAGTTGTTGGGAGTTCCTTAAGAGCGTCACGTTACAGTTACGAGCACGCATATCCAATTTTAAATAATCGACTAGAGTATATCCCCTTCTTCGATTTCACTGACTTGGAATCTCTAGAAGACGAGAGTCTTTCGGGGCAAATTGCTGCAGATTTTCAATTAGAGAATCCGCAGATTTCAACTCGGAATTTGAGAAACTATTTCTTATCCCTTTTAAGCTTGGAAGGGTTAAATATGTTTTCAGATAAAGTTAACGCCGTGAGGGTTAGCGACGAGAGCCTTAAGGTGGTCACAGAGAACTCCCGAGTTTACAAAATAAGATATAATAATTTATTCTTGTTTGATGACAAGAATATTGAAGGCGTCCAGTTCGCGTACCAAGCCGAGCAGCCACACCATCGAGTTCTAGATTGGTACCATCTGCAATCGGCCTCCAAATCTGACATTGAGAAGATCACGTCGCAAGATGGGACCATAGGGGAAATATATTTCACCACCTCGGACAAGCATTGGAAATCGAGGCGCCTGGTTGCCGTCTCGCACCTCACCGAAGGCGAGATCAACGACAGTAATAATCTAGAAATTTACACTAGATATGAGATTCTTGACATATTGAAAAAGGCCGGCATAAAGGGGAGGAAGAACGGCACCAACCCAGAGACTGGCGAGCATTACCGACTGTCGGTGAAGATCGAATTTGAAGGACGCGAGATTGTGGAAAGTAATTCACTCTTGTCGAGAACGGTTGGCAACATGAGGTTCAACCCTGATGAGTAGACCTCACGACCATATGGTGGGGGTCATTCCCGTCGCCGGTTTTGATTCTGATTTTGGGTTCCCGTGGCCCGCATGCATGCAGCCGATTGCGAAGAATTATCTTGCCATAGAAAGGTCTGTCGTGGAATGTGCATATGCTGGTGCTGACACAATTTGGATAGTATGCAACGATGACATTCAGCCCCTGATAAGGCACCGACTCGGTGAGTATGTTCAGGATCCTGTGTGGCTTTATCGAAAGTTTGATAGGCACGCTTACGAAAACAAAAAACCAATTCCTATTTTTTATGTTCCCATCAACCCCAAGTATCGAGACAAGATAGATTGTTATGGTTGGAGCGTCATGCAGGGCGCCCTTATGTCATGGTGGGTATCTCATCGAATAAGCAAGTGGGCGGTACCCAAGAAATATTATGTTTCCTATCCTTACGGGGCATATGATCCCAGGCTGTTGAGGGAGCATCGTCGTGATATCGCGGGAAAAGATTTGTTTTATCTATCTCACGAAGGAAAAACTTTTAAAGATGGAGAGTACCTGGGGTTTTCTTTTCGAGAAGAAGATTACAAAACAATATTGAAACAAATGAGAACGGGCACAGGCGTGCATGATCCGGAGACGTATGTGTATGGGGAGGTGCATGACAGATTGCCAGCTAGTGAAAGAGATTCGGCTCGAAATTTTTCTCTTGACAAAGTCTTTGAAACTGTTACAATAGAGGGAGCAAAAGAGGTTGAACTGCCGTGGTATTATCCCATAGATAATTGGGAAAACTTAACGAACTTTTTAGGGTCCGAAGAGTCGAATTTACTTGCCAGGCCACATAAAAGTATGTTATATTATAGAGAGCTTAACCCAATAGGAATCGATGAAGAAGAAGAATAAGTCAGACATTAAATTCGTGGGGCTTCACGCCCACTCAAACGCAAGCATCTTTGATGGTTTGGGATATCCCGACGAGCACATGGATTATGCGTTTGAAACGGGCCAGACTGCGCTAGCGTTGACCGATCACGGCAACATGAACAATCTTGCATATCAGGTGACGCACGCCAAGAAGATGCAGAAGGAGGGTAAGGACTTCAAGCCAGTGTTTGGCTGCGAGGCTTACTTCCTTCCCTCGATTTCCAAGTGGAAGCAGGAGGTCGAGGCCCTCAAAGAGAAAAGGACGACCGAGGAGATTGGTACTTTCGTTGAGGAGGAGACTCGCGGCGAAAAGAAGGACTTGCTCCGTCGCCGAAGCCACTTGATTTTGTTGGCTCAAAACCAGACGGGTCTCAACAATCTTTTCAAGTTGGTTTCGGAAAGTTTCAAAGAGGAGAACTTCTATCGCTATCCGCGTATGGATTACCGCCTGCTCAAGAAGTATGGCGAGGGAATCATCGCGAGTAGCGCATGCCTAGGTGGCGTATACGCCCAAGATTATTGGAAAAATCGCGACGCAGGCACGAGTGCCGTCATGGATGCCATGGCCGAGACCACTCAACAAATGCAAGCGATCTTTGGGGACCGATGGTATGGCGAGATTCAATGGAACCGCATCCCCGAGCAGCATGAGCTAAATCAATATATCATTAAGACGTGCCAAAAAATGGGCGTCGACTTGATTTCCACGGCCGATAGCCACTTTCCGTCGGAGGGCACCTTCAAGGATCGCGAGCTATATCGCCGCCTTGGATGGATTGGGAAAAATCGCCGGCCGGAGTGGCTGGATATCGACCTGCCGGCAACACTTGATGACATGGACTACGAGCTATACCCGAAGAATGGCGACGCTATGTGGGACGCATATAAGAAGTTCTCGAAAGAACTCAATGTATCCTACGATGACGATATAGTGATGGAGTCATTGCTCCGAACACACCAGATTGCCCACGAACGGGTGGGGTCTTTCTTTCCCGACACAGAAGTTCGCCTTCCAAACTTTGTGGTACCCGATGGGATGAGCGCAGATCAGGCTCTTGTACAATACTGTGTTGACGGGCTGAAGGCCAATGGACTGCAGGATGATCAAGAGTATGTCGATCGGTTGAAGGGTGAAATTGGCGTTATCCAAAAGCGCGGCTTCTCCAAGTACTTCCTCACGATGAAGGCAATCGCAGACAGGGCCGTGCAAGACCAGTTGGTCGCCCCGGGCCGCGGATCTGCTGCTGGTTCTTTGATTTCGTACGTGATGGGGATTACTCAAGTTGATCCTTTGAAATACAAGCTACAATTTTCACGGTTCCTGACAGAAGAGGGCACCGGGTACCCGGATATCGATTATGATGTAAGTGACCCGATGTCGTTGAAGGAAGATTTGATTCAGGAGTGGGGCGACACGACGGTTGTGCCAATCTCTAACTGGAACACTCTTCAACTGCGCAGTCTTATCAAGGACATTTCAAAGTTTTATGATATTCCTTTTACAGAGGTCAACTTTGTAACAGGTAGGATGCTTCACGAAGCAACTCCGGAGGCCAAGAAGGCGCACGGAATCAAGGCGGGCGTGTACGTGCCCACATTCAAAGAAGTGATGTTGTACAGTAAGTCTCTGCAAGACTTCTTGAAGAAGTACCCGATGGTGGAGACTCACATTAATGTTCTCTACGGACAGATCCGTAGTTGCTCTAGGCATGCCGGCGGCGTTGTCATTGGCGAAAACCTAGACCAGAGAATGCCTCTCATTAATAGCAAGGGCGTCCGACAAACCCCTTGGACAGAGGGTCAAAACGTCAGGCACTTGGAGCCGATGGGCTTCATTAAGTTTGATATTCTTGGCCTCGCGTCGTTGCGTATGATGGAGGAGGCTGTTCGTCACATCTTGAAACGGCATCACAACAATCCAGATCCATCTTTTGATGACGTGCGCCAGTTCTACAATGATAATCTCCACCCAGAGAAGATGGACTTTGCGAATCAAGATGTTTACAAAAATATCTTTCACGAAGGGAAATGGGTTGGCATCTTTCAGTTTACGGAGAATGGTGCGCAAAAACTGTGCCAAAGGGTTATGCCAACAAGCTTGGTTGACTTGGCAGCCATCACCTCAATCTATCGACCGGGCCCACTGAGCGCCGGCGTGGACAAAAGTTACGTTGCTGCCCGACGAGATCCTGATTCCGTAGAATATCCGCACGAGATCTTCAAAAATGTAACAAAGGATACAGCAGGGTTCTTAATTTTTCAAGAACAGATTGCTGAATTGGCTCACAGATTGGGGCACAACATTTCTTTGGACGAGGGCAACAAACTACGCAAGCTGCTCACCAAGAAGGGTGTTGACGAGGTTGAGAAAGAAAAGAATAAAATCAAGAAGAAGTTCATTGATGGCTGCGAGCAGAAGAAGATCGACTACGCAACCTCTCAACAGATTTGGGATCTCTTCGAGTACTTCTCAGGCTATGGCTTCAACAAGTCGCACGCCATTTCGTACTCCATGCTCTCGTTCCAGTGCGCGTGGCTGATGAACTACTACCCGATTGAGTGGGCCGCGGCCTTCCTCGATAAGGAACCAGAGGGCCGTAAGGAGAGGGCCATCAACCTGGCTATGAAGTGTGGGTTCGAACTACAACCCCTCGATGTCAATTCTTCTGGAAAGGTGTGGGAAATTGCACCCGACAACAAGACTCTGATTCAGCCTCTCACTTCGATTAAAGGCTTGGGGGACGTAGCCATTGACCAAATCATGGCCAACCGACCTTTTAAAAATATTGAAGAATTTATCTTTAATGAAAACATTATTTATAGTAAACTTAATAAGAAAGCGTTAGATGCTCTCACTCGGTCCGGTGCTATGACTTCTCTCATTGACGAGAGGTTCGACGGTGCCAAGCATTTTTGGACTGCCGTCGCGGTTGACCGACCGAGGAAGGAAAAGAATCTTCTTGAGAATATCGAGAAGTATAGGAGTGAGGGGGAGTTTACAGACGAGGAGAGAATCCAGTATCTCGTTGATTTGACTGGAGTTTTTCCCTTCGACTTGGTTATGGACGATCACATCCTTCGGAAACTTGAGGAGCACATGGTGCCCCCTTTGGGAGAATGGGACGATCGGCTGGGGGTAGCATGGTTTATTCCGAGAGAAGTAATTCAGAAGAAGACTCGCAATGGCAAGAACTTCTTGATTATCAAAACTATTGACTCGACGAGTACTGCGGAAACTATTAAGTGTTGGAATGCGAACACGTCACGAGACAAGATTGTTCTCAACCATCCGTACATGGCCAAACTCGATTACAACGACCAGTGGGGATTCAGCACGCGATCGATTCGACACACATTTAGGATGTTGGGATGAACAACAAAGTAGTAATCGTAGAAGGTTTGATTGGTGCGGGCAAGAGTTCTCTTTCAAAAGAACTCGGTGAAGCCCTAGGGGAGGGCACCCTTACTCTGATGGAGCCGGATGAGAAGGACAATGCCAACCCCTATCTTGCTTCTTTCTACGAGAATCAGGAACGCTGGGCTTTTACGATGCAAGTTCACTTGCTTCAAGCGCGCTACATGATGCACTTACAGGCTCAGTGGCACGCTATGAATAAACAAGGGCATGCGGTTCTTGACCGAAGCTACTTTGGTGACACCTCCTTTGCACGCTTGCAAGTGAAGACTGGCGGAATGACAGAAGACGAGTTCGAGACTTACCGCAGCATTTACCATGCTATGACTGCTAGTGTGCTGCTCCCAAGTGTATGCGTGCGACTAGTGGTAAGTCCTGAGGTTGCGGCAGAGAGAATCCGCAAACGGATGGAGTTGCAGACCGGACGTACATGCGAAAACGTTATTGATATCAACTATTTGCGAGAACTTGATAGAGAGATTACTCACATGACCAACGTCCTGACGGATCAGGGGGTGCAAACCATCCATGTACCGTGGGACGCTGACAGGGGAACCCGCGAGGCAAGAGTAAATTCAGTAAACGAGATTGCCGCACAGATTCTGGAATCACAACCGAAAGATTTGTTTCTGGATCTTCACAGGAGAACATTGTGAGAACTACGCAGGACGACGGAAGAGAGAACAAGCAAATTAAGTTGTTTGGACTAACCGCAGAGAAGGGAAGATCTAACAAATATACTTCGGATGCAAGTTGGACGCATAATGGCAAGAAATACATGGTGGAACTAAAATCCTGTGATGCTGTCAAGGGACACGTTAGTACGTCGAGAGAGTTTGGGATAGATAAAATAGAGGCTTGGAAAACTAATGACGGATTTGTCTTCAGTCGGTTTGAAAAGACAGAGCGGGGTATTAAGTTTACGAAGCATGTCCATTGCACACATGAGCAATTGCGCCCGTTTTTCGATAAACAGATTGAAAAACAGAACAAAGGGACGGCTCGACGAGGCGCTGGCCTTGATGTGTGGCCTCGCATCCGTGGCATGTTGGAGGAGTGCTTCGCTCCTGCCGAAGTCGCAAAGATCGAGAAGACATATCGGCGAGGAACAAAGCTTAACGATCCTAAAATAAGCTGGTCAAAACTTGAGGAGTGGGGAACTGTTTTAGACGCACAGGATCCACGCAAACATTTAAGGGAACTTCTAACACAGGAAAACAAATGAATATTAAAGTATACAGAATTAGAGATAATGCAAAATTGCCAGTTCGAGCCCACGAGACTGATGCAGGCATGGACTTGTTTTATTGTCCGGATAATGTGACATCCTTTCAGGTTCCGTGTGTCGTCAAGGTTGATGGCTCATATGCGTTGTCCCCGGGGGCCTCGTGCCTACTTCCCACGGGAATTAAGGTGGAGGTCCCCGAGAATCATATGCTTGAAATAAAGAATAAATCGGGAATCGCTTCGAAGCGCCAACTCTTGGTCGGCGCATGTGTGGTTGACTCTGGCTACGATGGTGAGGTTTATGTTAATCTCCACAATACAAGTGCCGAAACGCAAACTATCGAACCAGGAGAGAAAATCGCTCAGGCCGTTTTGACTCCTATCGTTACTTGTGGTATTGAGGAGGTTTATGAAGATTTATTGAATACAGGCTCGGAGCGCGCAACTGGCGGGTTTGGTTCAACAGGTTTGTTGTGATGGACGAGAGAACACTGAAAACAATTTTCAGTTCGAAGACAGATTCGTGGGCCACTCCGCAGTCTTTTTACGACAAACTGAATAAAACTTATACATTCACCCTGGACCCTTGTGCGTCCGAGAAGACTGCCAAGTGCGCATCGTATTTCACAGAAGAGGATAACGGTTTAAATAAAGACTGGTCAGGGCATAGTGTCTTTATGAACCCACCGTATGGGAGAGGGATCGGAGAGTGGCTTAAGAAGGCTCACGAAGAAGGCCAGAAAGATAACACCTCTGTGGTATGCTTGATCCCGTCCAGGACAGATACCAAGTATTTTCACAATTATTGTATGAGATCTGATTTACTTTATTTTGTCAAGGGACGTTTAAAATTCGGGGACTCTAAAAATAGTGCCCCCTTTCCATCGATGATTGTTGTCTTCGATGGAACAAACAACGGCATGCCACTTGTTGGCACAATGGGAGCAATATGAGTGTTGAAAGAAAAATGAAGAGACGTAAGCAGCGGACTCGGGATAAGGATGCTATTAACGAGATGTCACGACAGTTGGAACATATGCAGAATATGCCCCACAATTGTGCTACATGTGATGCGCCTTTTGAAAGAACTCAGGAGACGGTTAACACATGGAGAATAGAATGCAATTTTGAGAGCGGCGCGACAAGACTTCTCTGTCCGAAATGTTATAAGGAAACCCAAAATGAATGAAGCCCTAACTTACGACGATGTCTTGCTCGTACCAAAGTACAGTGATGTGGGCAGTAGAAAGGAAATAGATATAGGGAATGACTTGGATGATCTTACCCACCTCTCTCTCCCCATCATCGCTAGTCCAATGGATACTGTCTGCGGGAGCGAGATGGCCGCAGCCATGGCCGGCCAAGGGGGTTTGGGTATCATACACAGATACAACAACGTCACCCAACAAGCGAAGATGGTTAAAAGGGCTACGATGTTTGCCCGGTCCAACGCACCCATTGGCGCTGCCATCGGGGTAAACGGCGATTATATGGAGCGCGCCTCCACCTTGATAGAGGTCGGTGCTGAGGTTCTCTGTGTTGATGTGGCTCACGGACATCACTCTATGGTGAGAGAGGCGCTGAAACAATTGAATTTAGAGTTTAGTAACAACGCCCACATCATGGCTGGCAACGTCGCGACGGCTGAGGCTTATCAGGATTTGTGTGACTGGGGTGCCCACAGTGTACGTGTCGGTATTGGCGGGGGCTCTATCTGTTCTACCCGAATTCAGACGGGCCATGGCGTCCCCAGCATAGAGGCTCTCCGAAGGTGTGCAGAGCTTGATCTGGCCATACCGATTATTGCCGACGGCGGCATCAAAAACTCTGGGGACATTGTTAAGGCTCTTGCTGCAGGCGCTGACTTCGTAATGGTCGGCTCTCTGCTGGCAGGCACCACACAAGCCCCAGGTGATATAATAAGTGTTGATGGGATGGAACACAAATCCTATCGTGGTATGGCCTCGCCCGCGGCCCAAACCGACTGGAAGGGGGAATACTCCTTCGCGGAGGGGATTGCTACTACCATCCCCTATAAGGGTGATGCTATAGCTGTGCTCACTGAATTGCGGGCTGGTATTCTCTCGGGATTTTCATATAGTGGCGCGAAAAATATAAATGGATTGTGGGCGAAGGCAGAGTTTATACGGCAGACACCTGCCGGCCGAGTTGAAAGCTCAACACATATCCTAAACAAATGAATCGCTACGGCCCGGACCATAAAAAGATTAACTTTGCGATAGAAGTAAAGAAACACGTAGATCTTCGCATAAGATTGCGGCACGATGATCTGTCTCAGGTGCGTTTTTTTAAAGCAATGGTCGACGGATATTTGGAAAACAATGAGTTAATTCTACAATACATTAACGGGTACAAAGAAGAAAATAACATTCAAAGTATTAAGAAGCGAGAAAAATCTATGAAATTAATTGAGAAAGGAAAAGAGGAACTTGATAAATTTGTTTTTTCCGACAAAGAATTAGAAGATATATTTGATATAATAAAAACAGGAGAAGATATATAATGAGAGAATGTGCTGAAACATGTGTTAAGCACGACGTTGCATGTCCCGTTGAGGATTGCCGTTTGTGGATACAGTACGATGAAGACCTAAATTGCACCGATATAGCGGTCGCCAAACATGGGAAGATGACTTTGCGGGAAATCTCTGAAAGAATCGGAGTCAGCTTTGTTAGGATCAAACAAATCGAGGATGGTTTGAAGATTAAGATGAAGAAAAGAATCAACAATTTAAACAGAATAAATAATTGCCGTTAACGACCATTACGACTACTTATAATTGATAACATGCTATTGTTTTTAAGGAGAACACGATAAATGAGCAGCCGCAAATCACTACTTTCCGAGGGTACCGTCAGACGCTTCATGAAGCTAGCTACCCTAGACAATCTCACGGAGACTTTTGTTGATACTTTGGATGAAGAAGACGAATTAGAGTCTGAGCTTCATGCTACCGAAGATGAACTAGGTGCTGAGGATCATGTCGCCGACGAAGAGGCTGATGAACTGGCTGTCGTTGATGATGAGGCTGCTCTTGACGTGGATCCTGAGACTGTTGAGGCGCTTGTCTCTGCCATCGCCGATGCCATTGGTGATGTTACCGGTACTGAGGTGACCGTAAGTAGTGATGAAGGCCCCGGCGAGGAACTGCCTCCCGAGGGAGAGGGAGAGGTCGAGGATGTAGAGATCACTGATGTCGAACTCCCCGAAGAAGAGCCCGCTCTAGAAGAGGAAGCACCCTACGGTGGTAACAAGGGCGATATCCCTGACGCCGATCGTAAAAAGGAAACGCACTCAGGTAAGCCCGGTCAAGCTTCCGACGAAGATGTCGAGGAGCGAGGAGAGCGACTCAACAAAGAAGGCCGAATTCCAGCCAAGCTTGTCGAAAAACTGACACGACGCGTCGCTGCCCGTCTTGTCCGTGACGCAAAAAAGTAAAATAAATCCACTTTTTACTTGAATAACCCACCCCTTTGTGATATGCTGTAAAGCATGGAACTCGATATTCAACTCGTCAAGACTCTCCTTTGGTTTGTCTGTGGCGCCTTTACCTACAAAATCCTACACGCCCTAGTCTTCTTGGGACAACTTACAGTTGTCTTTGAAGAACTAAATAAGAAAATAATATTGTTAGCATACCACATGAACTCTGATATGGAGTTCATCTGCAAGAAGAAATACGAACACCTTGAACAGTCGGGGATGGCAAAGAAGGAGATCAAATTCATCAGAGAAATCGATAACAGAGTACTCGTCTCGTGGCAGACGGGAATAATTCAGAAGTTTTTTACTACATATCCGCGCAAGATGCACGGAATTTTACCATTCAAGGACTGGAACAGTGCTGTTCAGTATGCCCTTGATTCAATGAACCGGGAAGATACACAATAATGTTACTATATAGGAATATAGGAGATACAATGGTAGAAGCATACGCATGGAAGGAGTCTGTCGATGACAGCGGTAAGCTGCACTACAAAGTCCAACTTGAACTTGTTGATACACCGAAGAGAAAACAGAATAAAGTAGTTAAGCTATTTAAAGACTGGATTCAATGTATCGAGGGCGGTTCTCGCAAACAGAAGAAAGTTATTCTAGGTTACCGCAAGGAGTTTTCCTCCGAGAAAGAGTGGAAAGCGTGGGTCAAGAGTTTCCCCCACCCGTTCTATCAGTTGAAGAAAAACGGTTCGTTCAAACTAATTAAAAAAGGAAAATAAATGAGTAGCAGTGATAAGGGCTGCCCGGCCTGCCCGAACTGTGTTGACGAAGAACTAGACTTTGTCATGCCGCCAATAATGATGGGCCCTCCTCCAAAGCCGGAAATGCGTACCATCGGATTGTACGGAAGCATTGACGACGAGAGGGGGATGGAGACTGTATACGGTTTGTTCTCTCTGAGAGAGACTGGGAAGGAAGTTGATCCAGACACTGGTGCTGTGTCCTTCAAGCCCATTGACGTGGTGCTCTGCACCCCCGGAGGCGCCGCGTCTGACATGTTTGCTATCTATGACGCGATGAGAGTCGTTAGAGCAGACTGCGAAATTAGTACGATTGGTTTGGGGGAGGTCATGTCTGCCGGCGTCTTATTGTTAGCGTCTGGAACGAAGGGGAAGCGGAAGATTGGTGCGAATTGTCGCGTCATGCTTCACAGCGTTTCCGCTGGCCATCACGGGGCAATATTCAGTTTAGAAAATGAGTTCGATGAATTTAAATGGGTGCAGGAAAGATACTTTGCTGCCTTGGAACAAGAGAGTAAACTTAAGAAGAGACAAATTAAAAAGATTCTTGACCAAAAGGTGAATGTCTACTTTGACGCCCAGCAGGCACTAAAATATGGGATTGTGGACGAGATTATTTAATTGGTTTAAGATGAAGTTTGTAGATATAATAAAATATAACTCTAGTTCTGCGAAAAAAAATGGGTGGGACCCGTCGTGGTTTGGTGGTACCGAACAGGACTCCGAGCTAGTAAAGCAGATTAAGATTTTTCAAAATCAACATCGCTTGACGGTTGACGGCCTTGTTGGTCCAACGACTTTCAGAAGAGCTTTGACCAAAAGGGAGGCCGATGGTATTGAGCCGATGGAAGAAGTGCACACCCCCACCGTCACGACTGATCACATCATTTGCAATGGTGAGGAAGTGCCCATCGGTTGCAACACTGTGACCATGAATGAAGACGGTGCCCTAGAGCTTCCACCATCCAGTTATCAAACTTCTTTGAATTTTGAGCGCAAGCCAACCATGATCGTCACTCATTGGGACGCCGCGCTTAGCGCACAATCTTGTTTTAAGATCCTAAAGAAAAGAAAGATCTCTTCTCACTTCGTTATAGATAACGATGGTACCATCTATCAGATGGTGGATACGAATAACGTTGCGTGGCATGCACGCGGCGTTAATGATATCAGTATCGGTATCGATTTTAGCAATGCATACTACGCGAAGTATCAAAAGTGGTACACCAAGAAGGGGTTTGGACGCCGTCCTATACTGGACGACTCTGTGACCCACGGGCGCAAGCACCCCCCTCACTTGGGTTACTACCCGAGTCAACTAGATTCTTATCGGGAACTTCTCAGGGTTTTGTGCAAGCATTATGAGATTCCACTGGCTTGCCCCGAAGACCCTAACGGCAATTACAAGACAGGCTATCACGTTGATTCCGCAAAGGGTCTTTTCCGCGGAGTCGTCTGTCACTTTAATCTTTCCAAGAGGAAGATTGACTGCGCTGGCTTGAAACTCGGTGAAATTATTAAAGAACTTAACGAAGATTAAAACTAATTAATAGCATGGAAAGTAAAAAAGACCTCGACCTTCTTGTAGAAAATTTCTTCAAGCCCAAGAAAAAGAAAACCCTTCTTAATTTAGGTGTTCTCTTGGAGATGGTGGAACAGGCAATGGACGTGGACGCCCCGCTTCTGCAGGAAGAAGCCTCTCCTAGGGAGGGGATTACTTTATCATGGGACGGCATTCCAGAACTTCAGTTAACCGAGTTGGCTTGGGGTGCAGCCACAGCCGAGGGTGAGAACCCGTCGGACGCTAGAATTCAGCTTGAAAGATTTTTGGAGCAGATTGGTATTGGGCGCACGAAAGATTTTGCTGGTAAGTTGCGAGCACTTTCTTCCTTCTACAGCAGAACAACAACTAGGGATGTTGCTCGTTCTGCAGACATGGAAGGGGCCGGGATCGACCTGAATGATTCCAAACAAACAATTAGTAGAATTCTAGGTTATCTAGTTTTCTATAAGACTCTTACACGAATACTCCAGAACTTTAACGCATCTTCGGCCGGCTTCACATTTGAATCTTTTGTGGCCGTGTTGCTCGGCGGAGAACAAATCCCAACCGGTAACCAAACCATCGCGGATCTCACCAGTGGCACCGGCGAACCCATAAGTCTTAAACTTCTGTCCGACGACGCTCCAGTTGTCAAGGGTTCGATTGAGGATCTTATTAAAGATCTCGCCGGCCTAGGCTCAGTCCCGGTTGAGGAGATGAAATATATTGTGGCTTTGAAACTCTTGGACGGCGAAGGCTCGGATCTCGTTGGGGAAATTAAGTTTTTTCGGTTTACATTCAGATTTGAAAACCTGTTGGATATCCTGTCCCACACTGGTGGCAAATACCAAGAAAACCTAAGACTACCTTTGGGGGAGGATGGTATCTCCCCAGATGCATCACGAGCGCTCACATATGTTGAGCCTGTTCCGAATTACGTTGGTGAGGTGGTCGATGATGACGGTCGCCACTGGTGGGAAGCGCACTTTGAAGAGGTATATGATGATGTAGCAGCCGCGGCTGACATTTCGGACGCCGAAGATTTTAAGGACGCCGTCTTTGACGCCTTCGACAAAGAGACTGGAGAAGCTAGTTCCGAATCACGTATACAACTGGTGCGCGATCTAATGCCCGAGAAGTCGGCCCGGGCCGCTAGCCACATTAAAACACTTGACCTTTATAGGTTTGCTGGGAGGGTTAGCGATACGCTCAGAACTAGACACAAAGCGCTCATTGCTGCAGCATCCAAAGCGAGATCGAGCGCTAAGGCATCTGCCAGCGTTACGAAAAATTATGCTTCCGCTGAGGATTCGGTAAAATACTTGAGAGAACTGCAGGCTGCTGGAGATAGGAAAGTCTTTTTTGATGCGTTGTTGAAGACTTACGGTTATGTCACACGGAAGCAGTGGCTAATCAATAAAAACGGGATAGAAACTGTTGCGAGGGCCCTCGGCGAGAAAGAACCCTATATTGGAAGACTGTTTGTCGGCCAGTCCTATGTGCACGAAATGGTTGAAATGTATGGGGATATTATTAATGAGAAAGTATTCTCCATCTTCCGTGAGCTTAAAGTGTTAACAAGCAGTCTACAAGAATTCTTCGGCGGAGGTCTCAAGACCGACCCGGCAAATGCAGCCATCGCAGCATCAAACTCCATCGGCGAGAAGACAAAGAAAGTTGAGCAAGAAGTTGGCTCCGACTAATTGAAGAACCTCCGCGCAAAACATATCGAAAAGTAACAAATCTATTTAAATTCCTAACAACTCATGGTAATATAAACACACATTAGGAGCACTTGTGTCCAGAAAATTCAGTTCCCACCAAGATCTACAACAGAAAATACTTGAAGGCGTTAATAAATTAGCAGACAATGTCGCCTCAACGCTTG
>Ga0209756_1000785_pt1 | contig 30955 bp, 39 predicted proteins | sample ETNvirenome_6_85_FD_184071 | JGI IMG/M metagenome (GOLD analysis project Ga0209756, IMG submission 184071) | Marine viral communities from the Pacific Ocean - ETNP_6_85 (SPAdes) (version 3) | ecosystem: Environmental > Aquatic > Marine > Oceanic | place: Pacific Ocean | collected 2013-06-19 | reverse complement strand
GTGAAGATTGATGGTATCCAGGGTTGGATGCTTGAAAGCGAAACAAGTCCGAGGCCAGAAGAATAAAATGTTTCAAGTAGGCGACCTCATAAGATACGAAGACCCCATAGTGAGTAATGACATTCCAGGGTTAGTCGTTGCGGTAGTGCAGGACTCGCGAGGGAATCGCGACCACCTAGAGGTTCAGTGGCTTGATTGGGAACCGGGACAACTAGCGACAGAGGATGAAGAAGCGTTAGTGTTAGTTTCAAGTGTAAGCGGGCGTGAGCAGTGAGTGTATCATTTAAGTCTGGAGTCGGTGACGCACTGTTGGGTCTTGTCATACAGTTGACATTTTTTATTGTTGTGTATGTGCTGGGACGCGATAGGGGATCTAGTACATGAGCGCAGAGAGAATGTCAAGGCGTGAGTTTTGTGAGTTTTATGAGTACGCGAACCGTGAGAAGCGTGAGTAACGTGAGCCAAAGCGCAAGAGTTCGGGCAGGGTCGATCAGATCAAGGGCACATCGCCCCGTTAGTCATGCGAGAGGTTGGGTAGTTCGCATGCGTGAGCCCGATGTTTCGCGTGAGCTATTGAGACTCACGGTCGAGGGCATTAAGAATAATACATGGTAGACACAACTATACTACCAGTCTGCGTGAGCCTGGGAATCCTCACGCTTGTGATTGCATGCTACGTTGCCGATGGATTGCGCCAAGGTGCGAGAAACCGCCGAGAACAACATAAATAATAGTATAAAGATATATAGTATACAAGTGTAACGGGTATACCCCCCTCCCCCCCTACCGGGATATATGTGCTATACAACTGTAAGGGGGGTTGTTTCCGGCTAAGGACGTTTTCAACGCGCAGTATAATTTTGAGACTTTTTTGATATTCCATGGCTAGTTATAGAGCGCACTAATAGATCGAGGCCTCATATGAAACTAGCTACATCCAGACTAAAAGAAATCATCAGAGAAGAGATAGCGAGGTTGAACGAAGTCGGCGACTTCGACGTCGGGGCGCCCGGTCAAGAGACCGGGGCATTGCAGTGGCTAAGCCGAGTGGACCCCGAGGAACTCGAAGCCACCGGTGGCTGGGTGGATGATCCTGTAAATTGGGGCGCCAAGCCTATGACTTATAACTCGAATAATGGAGTTATTGCGGTTGTTGACGAGAACATGCGCCATTATTTCTTGCGTCCACGACCCGATGCTAGTGGGAGGTATAAATTTGAAGCTGCCTGGAAATTTCTTGAAAGCCCGGACTCCGGCTACACACACTCAGAAAACGTACCTGTGCCGGCATGGCATGCCTCGGGACTCAGCGCGGCCGACATAATGAAATGAAACTCACCACATCCAGACTAAAACAAATCATCCGTGAAGCTGCTGAAGATGTATACGAAAAAGAGTCGCGCGAACATGAGATTAGTGAGGCCGCAGACGCTATAGCTAATCAGCTATTAATGCAGTATGGAGACGATGGCGCAATTAAACTGCTGACATATGCATTAGATATCGCGTATTCCAAAGTACATGGTGAGGGAGTATATGAGCCTAGCGAACTGGAACGCGAAGAATTCATGCAAGAACCCTATCCTGGCTCGCGTAGAAAAGTGAGCGGTAAAATCGATTTAGATGCTCCCGGTCGCTCTGAAGATACGCAGTTTAGCCCGGACCCATCGTCGACGCCATTGAAGCCGCACCGAGTCGGTGGAAGGGTTAACTTTAAAACTACTTAACCATGGTATATAATGCTTAAAATGTTTGAATCTCGCACAGAACGCGCAGTGGTATATGTGTGCGCGACCATTTTTGTTGCTTGTATGGTTCACGTTGTCACAACTATCTGGTAGCTAGCATATGCTCCCTATATGTCGCTTACTATAGCATAATATGCTGGGTTTGCTGCTTTTGCGATGGGTGGGGGAAAATTATGAAAAAATTTCGAACTTCCAAGCCTATTTATAGTATAATAAAGCATGTCCGTATTAAATTATCTTCTTATAGCCCTCGCAATCATTATTCCCGGCGGCATCCCGCTGTATCTCTACTGGCGCTGGCGCACTAAAAAGTTTAACGAGGCTGAAGAGCAGTTAAAAAAGTCAATTAATAACTTTACTGATGCCCTTGTTGAGGCGGCCAGAGATGGTTTAGACACCGAGATTCAAGAAACAAATACCGGTGTTAAATACAAAACCGCTAAAAGCGCTTATCTTTCAGATCCTCAGTATCTCACCACTCTCCTTGCCACAATAGTTAAAAAGAATGGCGCCATTAAACTTTCTGAAGAGGATTTTATCAATGTCACCAAAAGTGACTATGTTTCTCTTTATGTTGATATGAAAACAAACGATATAATATTAAAATCACACAATACAGACAGCTCTTCTGGCGAGGTTACCCCCTATGTGTCCGCGGCAACTGATGAGGATGTATTTCACTAATGAATGAAATAGCGATATTATTTTTTCTATTTCTGTATCTCCTTAATCCAACTGCCTAATTATAGATATGAAACTACGTTCAAACACATGGCTTAAAGAATGGCAAGAATTTAATAAAGAACCTCAGCCAGAGCCTCAACCAAAAGTAGGCCGCGTACAGCGCCTCCGAGAAGCCACGCAAAAGTTCATGGATAATGTTGAAACATGGATGGACACCGTCACCGGGGGTGGTGAAGCACCACTAGAACAAGTATTACCATGGAACGATCTTTTTGATGGCAAGATGCGCGTGGTCATTCCTGCTGAGAATGAAAACGATAGAAACCTAAAACGACTTGCTCTTATTCTCTGGAACAATAACTGGCTCGTGCCAAAATCGGGAGAGGCCTCGCCGATGCGGGCAGCCTATGGCAAAGGGCCATATCGAAACTTCCCCATTGAAAGAGCTGTACAAAAGAAAAGACGACCAGGCGGAGAAGTATACGAAGTAGAAGTAGATGTTGCCAGATTAAATGTCGAGAAAACCACTACCAAGACGATTCCAAAAGGGCCAAGAAAAGGCGAAGAAATACAGAAAACCGAAACCACATCTATAGCTAAAGCGCTTAACAAGATGAGCGACCGGAAGAAGGGTTATCCAGGAGCACCCCTCGTCCCGGAAGATCTTTTAGAGTGGTGGAAGAAAAACCAAACGTTCTATACCCAATCAGGGAACTGGAAACAACTTCAGAGGTTAATAAAAGATCCCGAGGCCGGCGCAAACTTAGACGAGCGATCTATTATTATTTCCCGAGATCCTCGCGATGTTATTCGCATGGGAGATATGGAGCTTGAAAAAGAAATGGGCAAGATTGGTCATTGTCACCAAGAAGGTGGTGCTTATGCTCAGTGCGCTATTGCCGAGTCCAAAGGTACAAGCCCTATTGCTTATTTGGTAAGTACGAAGGAGATAGACAACTTTTTAACCGATGCTCCACATGGCTATGATGCGGATGTTGAAGATACGATTACGAAAAAAGATATATCCGACTACGACGGCCAAGAGATATTTTCTGATGCTCAACGAAACATCAAAGGGATTAAAGTAATCAACCGCCTTAGACTGCGACAGTTCTTAGACGAACGTACTGGAGACCAGTGGGCTATCCCCTCAATTAAAATATATCCTCCTGCAATGAAAGTTCCGGGGTGGGATCAGGCCGTCCAAAAATGGGCGTGGGATAAGCAAAAGGAAATGCTTGAGGACAACTATGAAGAAGAAGAGTTTCCAGATTTCGGTGACTGGGTGCGCTTTGGCGGATGGTATACCGATCCAGGCGACTTCGACGGTGAAGTTCTCAATAAGTTCTTTACTCAGTCCGGAACGGATCCGGATTATCAAACAGGAAAGAACGCAACCAACACAACCGAAGAAGACCAGGGCCCTACTGTTATCGAGCAATGGGAAGCGCAGATGGAGGAGACGTTGGAGGCCTATAATGGCCGCTATGATCACTCTTCTTTATGGGGAGAGGTAGACGAGGGCGACGATCCTCAACACCCTCATTTATATTTTAGCGGACAGTTTCAAGTCGAATTCAACGGAGACCTATTTGGAGATGATGCCGGCGCCGAATATGAAGTAACTTCATTAGACGACTACCGAACGCTTGGAGACTTTAGCACAGAACTACAAAATGAGTTTGATGCTCGTAGTCAGTATCGATATTACGACGATCTCACGTTTGAAACCGGCTATGGTAGCGATGATGTATTTTTTAGATTTGATATCACCCGAGACGACTATGACGGCAGCCCAGCCGGATTAGACAGCTTTGCCGATCACGTTGAAAATGAGTGGGACAACGACTATGACGAGATTCGTGCTGCACTCCGCCGCGTTCTCATAAATGAAGGATATATGGCGCCGCTGCCGGTCGACAGACTTGCCAAAGCAGAGCCAGATGACTTTAAGTTTTGGGACATCGATGTAGACGACGGCGGCAGCGTTAGTATTCGCCTCGACACCCCCGAACTGGCTGCCGGCGGTGCACCGTATAGATATCGCCCGGGCATCTTTGTGGGGGAACTACCGCGCGGAATGCAGCTTGAAAAGGCTTTTACTGATTGGCGCCATACTGGTCATTCTTGGGAGTTTACCAACGCTTTTGTTCCTAAAATAAGAGCGCTTTTTGCAGAGGCTGAAAAATATGCACACCAGCAACTAGATCTCCCCGGTATGGAGCAAGAAGACGATGTACTTGGGCTCTTAATACCATCGCGAGCAATATGGCGCCTGGATCAAGCCATCCCCGATCCCAGCAAGCCGGCAAGGATATTTATGCAGGTCGAGCTCGATATTGGCGAAGACGTTGATGAGGCTGGAATGGAAGAGATAGAGCATTTCCTGAAATATTTGGATCGTCAAGAAGCGATGGAGTTTCTCCAAGCCGCGGCTCGCGAAACACTAGAAGAGGCAATAGGGCCGGCCGAAACGCGCGTACAAAAAGAAAAAAAGATTGCATCATTTAGAGAAGAACTTAACACGAAGTTCATGACAATGCCTCTAAAAGAGTTGTTATCTCTAGCTACAAACATGAAGGCCCCGTCGAACATGTTAACCGACGCCAATGATGCGCTGTCGTGGATGAGCAGGACCGCCGCGGCAAGCGAGCCGTTGTCACAATATGGATATCCCACTATACCCGAAGATTTTAATGCCGCAACAACAACAGCAGCACTGGTACAACAATGGATCAAAGGTCTTGATGAGATGCTTGACAAAATGAATCGTGGTGAAATAACTGCATTTGACCCTCAATATGCCTTCGATCCGGCTGAACGCAGAGGTGGGATTTTCTGGGTTAAATCTTTCCATCACCGTGGAGCGCAAGCCGAAGCGGGTCCAACTGGGCGCCTCAAAATTAATCGCGAGGAACATCAAGTGCCTATGCCCTACTTCTTTCTTCCACAGCATGCTCGTGGCGAACTCCGCTCTCTATGGGGCGGCCTAAAGGATTTGATTCCAAACATGATAAACAAGATGCAAGATATGGCTAATACATATAGTGGAGACTCCTATGACAGAGTTTCTTATTATACCACACCAAATAATCGAGAAATGGCCGACGCCACCTGGCTCCCTGAGTGGTGGGTGCCCTTGATGTACAAGTATGAGTTTTTCGATCCCGCGATGAGTTTTGACGAGGAGGTGATAGCTATGCTGCAACAGAAGCAAAAAGAAACGGCAGAAAAAGCTGAACCGCAGAAAAAGCTAGAACTTAAGGAGACTTATAATCTCCTTGATAAGATTGATGTTCTTATTGGAGATCAACCGAGAACAGAAGCCTGGAAAAAGTATCTTAAGAAATGAAACACCTACTTAAAAAACCGGAGGACTATAAGTAATGCTTCACCCAATTCTAGACCGGCTAAAAGAGCTTGGATACGTAGTCTTCGACAATGGGGATTATGATCTCAATATTGTGGGCCTAAGAAAAAAAGGGGGTACCGCGAATACTTTCGACGACTGGCTCCATTGTATCTTCAAGGTTAAGGGGCAGTGGCAAGACCGATTCTGGCCCATCACCACAGAACCCGGGCATTACTATATGATGAGTGAAGACAGGCAGCTAAACCCAGCTGGAACTGCTATCCTGGTTCCAGGCCAGTACCGTGGAGTTTATAAGATTGACAAACATGGAAAATCCAGATACGAGGCACTGTGTCAGCGAAACGGAACCGTTCGTGTATGGAGGGATGGAGATTTAGATGATGAGCATGATTATGGTTTGAATGAAGAAGAGGGTTATTTTGGTATCAATATACATGCCGCGTCATCATCACCGTATAAGAGGGATCAAGTAAAGGATGAGGTTGGAGTTTGGTCCGCCGGCTGCCAGGTTTTCAAATCCAGTGTTGATTTCAGAAGCTTCATGTCTCTGTGCAGAAAACAGCGCAAGGAGCGCTCATGGGACACTTTTACATATTCATTGGTGGAGTGGTAATTAAATGAAGCTCCTACTTGAAACCTGGCGAAGATACCTAAACGAAGGCTTGGGCCCTATAGAGAGCCTTTTACAGAAACAATTTCAAACTCACCCGACTGGTAGAAAATATGTAATAGAGGATGATGATTCACTCGAAGAAGATTTCACCGGTGAGCTCGTTAAAGAACTAACCCCCTCTCGTATTGGCGAGATTATTAAAGAAATCAGCGCACCAGATATAGCGCGCTCACTCAAAAAGCGTTACTTTTATGAAGAGTTTCCCCCCGACGTTGTAGCAGTTATAGATTCCATCAGATTGTTTACAGGCGATAGTGTCGACGTAATAAGAAAACCAGAAACATTCGATCCAGAAAAGCGGCCAAAAGTGCAAGGCCTACCGATTGGATCAGCCCTCCAGCGCGCCGAGCAGGGGGCCGGGGGGGAGCTTGTTAAAGATGATTTCGTTATTGCCAATCATGTGCTTACCATTTTAAGCACCATGAAAAACCCTTTCGGCGCGACAACCATTTGGCGAGGAATGAATCTTCCCGAGAAAGTCATTAAGCAAATAGCGTCCGGGATTGGAGAAAGTTTTGATCCCGGCGATATATCCTCGTGGACAAGCAACAAAAGCGTAGCCTTCGGTTTCGCTATAAGAGGCCTTTTTCACCAGAAAGGGCCTGAAGCTGTCGCTGCATATCCTGACGTGGCTATTAAAAAAGGAATCGGAACTATAGTCTTTGTAGTAGAAAACTGTCGCTTTGGTGCGCCAATTTCAGTCCACAGCATATATTCGCATGAAGCTGAATATTTGCTAGGCAAGAAACTAGTTGTTACAGAAGTAATCGCCCAACCATTGGCCGATGCCAAGGAGAACCTCTCCGGGAAGACATGGAAAAGGGGCCTTCCAGAAGAAGATTTACTGTATATTGTAAAGGTCAAAGTAATATGAAGCTCCTACTTGAAAACTGGCGAAAGTATATAACAGAAGATTGGCGTGATACATCATGGGAAACTGATGATGAAAAGGTTACAATCGGAGATGTGGTTGATTATCTGGGAGATGAGACTGTTGACGTTAATGTTGGTGAATTGATAGAACAACTACCCACATTACCAGTCGGCGGTGGAGACATCGATGAGGCACTTAACAGAATGGCTGCAGCCAGCTTGGATTATCCGATTATAATTGTAATGAGTGCAGAACAATACAAATATGTTTTGGATGGAAACCACAGACTTGGAAAAGCATATGTTTGTGGAGGCAAAGATTCGATAATCAAGGCAAAAATCTTGGATCTAGATAATCCAGAAACTCCAGAAGTGTTTAAGAGGACGTTTGGATGAAACTCCTACTTGAAAACTGGCGAAAGTATTTGAATGAGATTGGAGGAGCTACCCTTGATCCCTATCAGTTTAAGTTACAGAGCCGCACAGATCGCGAGCTTATTTTCTATGGTTTTGAGACTCCAAAAAACGACTATACTGTAACTTTCAAATATAAAGCATTTGTTGATGAGCCTAAGTTAGCATGGGATATTAGTTTTAATGCCAATGAGGAAATCGGCGCAAGTAGAGAAACAGGCGAAAATGTAACACTGCAGGTGATGGCGACTATTGTTGCTATTATCAAAGATTTTATCAACAAAGTTCCGAGGCAACCCGATGGAATATTTCATTTTCGTTTTGAGGGTGAACTTAAGGACGAAGAAGATAGTATCCATGGTGGGAAGCAAGCCTCCAGTAGAACAAAGCTTTACAAACGTTTTTTAGAGCGCGGACTGGCAGAATATCCAGGCGCAAAAGTAGGAGCTACGGCGGCCAACAAGATCCATTTTTCAGTCCCGCAGGAGAAATATGAAACTCCTACTTGAAAGCTGGCGGAAGTATACTGCTGATGAACCCTCCGTTATTCCAACACGCGAGGAGATGGTTGATTTTCTTACGCACACACCCAATCAAAAAATACGTTTAGACAACCCCATCTACAGCAAAAAGGGATTCGGGAGAATAGAAAAGGTGCCTTTACCCTTTGATTATGGCGAATATCGTGATATAATAAACCCAGCCGATAAGATGGGATGGGATTTGATTATCGTGCCCTCAGAAACAAAACGTCTTATTGCCGCAGCCGAGGCAAAAGGAGAACCTCGCGAACTCGAATTTACGGCCAACCTTCTTATGCCTGTAGGGCATGTAGAATACTCAAAAGATCGCCGAGACAAACAAGGAAATGATAAAATCATTATTGCCCCAAGCCTGAAATATACAGAAGAAGACAGAGCTGCCGTAGATAACTTTTTTAATGATCTCGAAGGATTTCAGCCAGTTAGGTGGTATTAATGGAGCTTATTTCAACTCATTTTGTAAAGACTCAAGACGTAGGATATCACGGTAATCTTTTTGGCGGCGTAATGCTCGCATGGCTAGATGAAGCTGCAGCAGCATTCGCCGCGCAAGTAGCAGATTCTCCTAGGATGGTGACAAAACACATTGCAGGGCTCACGTTCGAAAAACCTGCGAGGCCCGGGCAAATAATTAAAATCTACGGTGAAGTAGAAAAAGTGGGAAAAACCTCTTTAACACTAAACATGGAAGCCAGAAGGCACTCTGTTTATAATGGTACCCAAAGAGCAGTTGTTTCTACCCAAATGACTTTTGTGCGCATCGATGGAGATGGAGAATCTATTCCGATTAGTGAGAAGGTGAGACAGAAACACAGGAATAAAGGTGACTTCTCATGAAAAGAACTAAAAAGTTAATAAAAGATATTATTCTACTTCGTGCTCCGGAGCATATTTATATTGTACTAGCATTGGCAAAGGTTGGTGCTTTAATTGTTGGAGCGGCCGCAGGATATTATCTATATGAAACTCTTAATTGAAAACTGGCGAAAGTTCCTGAACGAAGAGATGCAGGATAAATATCAGATTTTTCTCGATATGGACGGAGTTCTTGTTGATATGACCGAGGGGGTCGTAGATACAGTTAACACTAATCTACAAAAAGTAAAAAACGGTGCCTCTACAGATTATGATAATCCCGAAAGCGTACATCCCGGTTCAAAATCAAAATCTCAAGCATTGCGTCGACTTGTAAAAGAAATGGAAAAAGAAGGGCGAGAGGAAATAACAGCAGAAGAGTTCGATCGTTTAACTGACTTGAAAGACGCTGGAGATGAAGGCTTCTCTGGCGCCAACAAACAAATTGAAAGATATTTTCTCACGGCCGCATCTAATAATCAAGACTGGTGGGCCGATCTACCTCCGTTGGCCCACGCACAAACTCTCGTAGATCTAGCAAATGAGGCCTCTCACGATGGAAAAACAATGATTTTATCGGCGCCTATTGATGAGGCTTCGGTTGCCGGCAAACTAATCTGGATTGAGAACAATCTAATAAACGTGGATCCTGCGAAAGTAAATGTAGTCCACGACAAGGGAGCCTTTTTAAAGAGCTTAGATCTGCCGGACAATATTATTCCTGTTTTAATTGATGATCGAGTAAAATATCACAAACAGTTTAGAGATGCCGGTGGAGAAGTAATACCATGGGACATTCACGATCCTGCCGGATCTTTAGAAAGAGCAACCGAAAAGCTAAACTCTATTGTATCTAAGGATAAGAAAAATGATTAGTTTTATTCTTAAGAATCTCGCCAAAGATTATTCGAAGCAAACTTAATTACTTCTTCCGCAGAATCCTCGTTATAGCCATAATTTTTAATCAGTGTTTTGACCATTTCATTATACTTCTTTTGTTGTTTATTATCGCGACTCTTGGATTTCGTAACAATACGAGAAATATCTTTAACACTTTCCACAAGTTTATTTTCGATGGCTTCTTTTAAAGGACCGTAAGCGCGCCAGTCAATAACTTCGCCTCTACGAAGCTTAGCAAACATGTAAGAGGATATATCAGCCCTGAAGTTGTTTTTGGCGCTCCCCTTAATGCCTATTTGTTCTTCAATGCTCACCAGAAATTTCTCATCCGGCTCCATCTCCTCATTGGTTACGTTATCCTTAACCTTGGTGGCGTTAACATATGCCTCGGCATGATCGAGATAATTGTTGAATAGAGACTCAGCTTGTTCTTCGTAGGCGGAGACAAAAGCTTTTGTGATCTCTTTTTCTAAAATTCTGAGATATTCTTCATGAAGGCCCTTTTGTAAGAATGCAAGAAATATATTACGGTCTTCTTCACTGGTTATTTGCTCTTTTACCTGTTTAATAAGAGAATCTCGAATAGAAATGGGAGTAATCATGTCTTTATCTGAATCCGCAAGAGCATTATCAATAGCTTTCATTACAAAACGAGTAGAAATACCTGTCATTCCTTCATCGCGTTGCTCTTCTCGAAGATCTTTGATATCAACTTTTTTGATCGTTCCCTTTTCAATAATTTCTTCCCCATTGTAGAGTTTCATCTTAGTAAGTGCGTCTGCTTTGTTGGTTGGCTTCAAGCGAGTTAAAACAGCGAACATTGCAGCCAAATCGAGGGTGTGAGGGGCGATATGACAGTCAAAATCAGAGGTTTTAAGCAATTTCTTGTAAATTTTGATTTCTTGTGAGTATTCTAAGCAATAAGGAACATTGACACGAACAATTCTATCCAATATGGCTTCATTGGTGTGTTCGGACTTAAACTTAATCCATTCGGCTTCGTTGCAGTGAGAGATAATGACGCCATCGAAGTAAATCATGGCTTGTTTACCCGGACTTGGCACCGATTTCTCTTGTGTAGCAGTAATCATAGTGTGAAGAAACTCAATTTCGTTTTTAAAGACCTCTACAAACTCTACAATGCCTCTATTGCCAACATTGAACGCTCCATTTAAGCTCAAAACGCGCGGGTCGTCTTCTGGATAAAGATCCAGCTTTGAGATATCTTCAGAACCTATTAAAATGCTACTATCTTGCGTATTGGGGTCCATTGGGGGCACAACCCCTACACCACGCCGACCGCGAATCGAAAATGATGATGTAGTGATCGGGACTTTAGTATAATCACCATCATAATCCTCTAAAAGGTTGTGACGGCATACCGGGCACAAATCACCTTCTATTTTCACTCCATATACCTCTTCAAACTCTTCTCTGAGTCCGCGCGGGATAAGATGAAGCGGCTCTTCGCGAATGGGGCAGTCAGCAATGTGATAGACGCCCTCTGCGGCCTCTAGAGCTCTTTTTATGTGCTCGACAAGGGCTGACTTGCCTGCGCCCACAGGACCTAATAGAAGTAGCACCTGGCGGCTCTCTTCGCCCTTCATAGCGGCGGAATGAAGGAATCTCATCACTTTGTTGAGGGATTGCTCCATGCCAAAGAAAGAATCTTGAAAATAATCATATGTGCGTAGGGGTTCGGCGTTAAAAAGCTTTCTACAACGCGTGTCGTCATCCTGCATACGCGTAATACCATGTTTGGTTATGGCATCATAGAGCCTTTTATGTGCGAGAGCCGAAACATCCAGGTTTAACTCGAGAATTTCTAGATAATCCTTTAAAAACCCGTTAAATCTCTCTTTGGATTGCTCTTTTTGATGTTTTGTTACCGCTGACAAAAATTTATTTGTTTTTTTCACCTTAAAACTCCCATAATTCGCCTTCGAGGAACGTATAAAGTTGTACTTCGTCACCCCATAGCTCTTGTATGTATTCGAATACTTTTCTAGCATATTGCATTTCTAAGTCTCTTCCATCGTGTTCATGTCTCAAAATCAAAGTATGGTCTTTTTGCATTTCCTCAACGTATATTACAGGAATTGAATTAAGCCCTACAGTTTTAATTAGAGAATCGCGGACCTTTTCCCATCCTTCTTTGTCAGATGTTTCATCAATACTGATATGATCTTTGTCTTTTTTGAAAGAATAAGAGAATAAATTGAGTTCTTGGCACATTTCTTCGTCCAAATAACTTCGAAGGAAAGTAATGTCGTTATGGACCTCTCTAGCCAACAAACAAGCCTCAAATCCATCACGTTCTTCGATCTTTTTAAATATATTATAGCCTAAATGATAGGGGTTTACACGCCCTAAATGGGTACGCACTACTTGATTATGAAGTTTAACAAAAGGAATATGGTACTTATCAGGCAAATTAAGCTCTTTAACGATTTTTTCATGCATTAAAACCGCCCATCCTTCATTCATAACCTTTGTGAGGGCCTGCGGAATGAAATAATGTGAACTTTCTTCTACAATAGACATAAGATTTCTCTGCCATTCATTAAGGTTTCGACTGTGATCAGAAATAAAGGCCATTATGTTATAATCACGCTCTAGCGGTATTTTTTGAAGATCAAAATCATCATATTCGCCATTTTTGTCTTCTAATATTTTTTGAGCGTATATTTGCTTAAGTTCTGCGTGGGAATGTCGTTTTATGCCCGGATATCTGGGAATTTGATATTTAATTGAGTGGCATGCGTCAATTATGGTCTCAACTTCTTTAATTCCGATCGAAGGATCCTCAATTAACCCTTTAACGTACTTAGCCGCGGCTTTAAACCGAGGAATAATCAGTTCTGGCGATGTATCAAAGAACATTCGGTTGTTTTTGAAGAAATCAGAGTGTCCTACGCAGTGCGCCATGGTAAGAATGTGTATATACATCTGATTTTCGGCCATTAAGTAAGAAATGCTAGGATCTGAGTTAATAATCATCTCATATGGAAGGCCGCTAGCACCGGCGTTGTACAGTGTATGGGTCCTTTCATAGGCTTTTCCGAAAGACCAGTGCCGATAATGGGTAGGAAGCCCCGTATAAGACATGGCGCTTATCATTTCGTGATAATCAATGATTTCGTAGTCAATATCATACCAATTTAGGCCATAATTACGTGCAATTTCACCAATTTTGCTGTCCCAAGAGCTTAATTCGTCTATAGTCCAGTCAGTCACTCTTTTGCTCCAAAGATTTTCTTAAAAACAGACCAAATTTGAGTTGCTTTGGTCAATAAAACCCTTTTAAACTTGTTATCCATAAGAGGAACGCACAGAGTCCATATAGAATCTGGATTTTCATTTTCCCAGGCGGCAAATAATGGATTATTCCAGTCAGGGACATTACCTGATTCTTCTTCGGGATGGGTTCTTCTATTGTTAATCTCGGTATATACTAACATTTGATTGGTTTCTTTTAAAGTATTCAACAAATTTATGGCTTTTTCGTTGTCATCGCCCCAATTTTCGCCATCTCCGGCGTAAAAAGTGTAAATATTCCATGAATTTGGGTGATATTCTTTGTTTATTATCTCAGTTTCTAGTTCCAAGGCACTACTCATCATAGTTCCGCCTACACTAATGCGTTTAAAGAACTCATCTTCAGTAACTCTTTTGGCATGTACAGTGTGGGAAATAAAAACCACCTCTATTCTCTCATATTTGTGACGTAAAAACTGATAAAGAAGGAAGAAATAGCTCCTAGCTATGTATTTTTTTTCAGTTGACATCGATCCAGAGACATCCATCAAGAAAAATACGACGGCAGCCGTGTTTTCTTTGGATTTTGGCTTCATATAATGGTATTTTAGGTCAGTTTTGTGGAATGGAAAGCGCTCATCACTCTCCGGATCGTAGGTTCCGGCCGCAATTGCCTTCTTTTTTCGTCTAATTTTGCGTTTTAGCGTCTCTTTTTTGGATAATCGGGGCCTAATTCCCTCAAAACGGTACCCTTTTCGCCTTAAAGCGTCCTCTGAGAGGTATCTAAACCTCTTTTTTTCCAATTCTGGAAGCTCTAAATCGGAAAACAGGTACTCTGCTAGCTCCTCTAGGGTGATTTCGACGTCATATTTCTCTTCTCCGGCGGTGTTTCCGGGCCCGTCAGAGGGCCCTCTATGTGCCCGTTTTTGCCCTATTTTCTGCCCTCTTTTGATATTGTGGTCTCCGCCGCTGCCCACTTGTTGATTTTTATCGTTATTCCCGTAAACAAAGCGATATTCTTTAATGCCACGCACTGGAATACGTATTTTTTTCTTTCCGTTCTGCCCAATAATGCTTTCTTCAGCAATAACGTCTTTAATGCTTTCCTTGATTGCCTTTTCGATCTTTTTTTTGTGTCGTACGCGGTCGGCGGCCGATCGATCGACAATAGATTTGTGTTCGCGGAATGTACCCATAGTGTATCCTTAATAAGTATCGTCTTAAATGGGAACTAGTTAATTATACCGGAGGAGAAAGACTTTTGAAAGGAAAGAAGGACATAAATATCGAAGATTTAATAAAAAGAACCGTTTCCCCGGGCCGAGGGAAGGTGGGTATTGTGGTTGCCCTGGGTGCCGATGAACATCAAGCAATCTTATCTAACTGGGTGCGTGTTCGGTATGTTGCCGATTCGGGATACGAATGGATCCAAAAATCGGGCGTTGAATTAATCACCAAACACGAAACAAAGCGCCGTTGAAAACTATTTATATTTTGAGGGTTAGCTGTGTTTATTAAAGAAGTGGAATCATCATGAAAGAATTCTTTGAAGGATGGCGAAGATATATCACCGAAGACGTCGACATCGACGTGCCGGATAAAGCTTCTGAAAAAAACATGATCGGAGGTCGTGAGGCCCAGCAGTCGGGTGTAAATATTATTGATTTTGACCCTTCCGCGGCCCGCGAGATCGCCCAACAGTTGGCCGATAAGCTCGGCGCGCAACTTGGAAAAGAACTCGGCCGCGGCTCCATGGGCGTTGTCTATGAAATTCGCACCGAAAGCGGCGAAGGCGCCGATATGATACTGAAAGTCACTCAATTCCCGCATGAGAAGAAAGGATACACTCTTACACGATGGAAAAAGCGCGAACTTAAGAAAAATCCAGAACTTGCCTCCATTTTACCTGAAGTGGGTGATATAGTGGATATTATATACGACTTTAAGGAGGGCTGGTTCAAGGGTCGATCCATAAAGATTTATGGCATTCCTGTTGAGCGCCTCGACCCTCTCCCGCCCCGTATCAAAGAGCAGCTTTTCGGCCACGGCCGTGGCCGCCACGGGGGGAGATTTAAAAACCCAGAAGCGGAAAAAGACTGGCTCAGCGCTATTACCAATCCCAAGCTTTTAATTCCTGTGTTGCGAGAAACGTTTAGCGATGATCACACAATCGATGTCGACAACCAGATGCACAGTACGCGCGGCGAAAGAGAATATGCCTATTTTGAGGGGCGCATGGATTCAGGGATAGAATTTGAAAAAGAAGTATTAGAATTAGAACCACCTCGAAGCTTTCAAGACTACTTGACCCGGTGGCTCCCCCAAATTAGCCGCCGCGCCGTACGACGAGCACAACCGGTTACCAAATATTCCAGTATGAACCAACCACCGGACAGGCTAATCCAGCGTCAGTCTGTTTCTTTAGCAAAGCAGCTGGAAGATCGAATAAAAATCCCACAATATCCGCCTGAGGCACTTAAATATTTTGGGATCGAGGGCGCTTATCCGCAAAAGGACGCACCTCCACAAGTTAGGAATTTTTTCAATAAGTTAATGGAGCTTGAAAAATACGGGGCCCAGTTCTGGGACACTCACCGGGATAATGTTATGATGAGGCCATTAACGAACGAAATAGTCGTTTCAGATGTCGGATTATTTAAACAGCCTAAAGAAAGATAAGATATTATTCCAATAACAAATACAAAAACTATTTACCGTGAGGAATCTATTATGGATGAAAATATCACCAAAGAACCTATTGAGGCGCATGTTAACACTTCCTCTATCGAAAGCCTATTGCAACAATCTAATGCCAAACTTCAAGCAATTGGACAAAGCATTGATTTTTTGGCAGCAGTCATGACCGGTCTGGATCCTGACCAAATCGCCCTTGCTGGCGAAGTAGATCCTACTTCCTTTAAATCTGCTGCAAATATACCCGCATTGAGGGCGCCGTCCAAAGTAGATGAAAAAATGATAAATATTAGTACCGCATTATTAGAAGAAATTATTGAAGAAGCCATTATTGAAGAAATTAAAGGAGCGAAGTAATGAAGATTAGCAAGCAGAGACTAACTGCCATTATCAAACAAGAGCTTAAAGAGATTATTGATCTTCCAAGCGACTTATCCACCCCCGCAGGACCCGAAGAACTGCGAATGGACGAACTATCTAAAAGTTGGGAGAAACTGATTACCGATCGGATATTAGATGGCGAGACTGGCATTTGGTCAAATACCGAAGTGGTCGATCCGGTCGACGGAGAACGAAAGCTACTAGACGAGTTCCTTGCTATTCTTGGAAACTATGTCGTTAGCGACGAGGTCGACGAGGGAGCTGCCCGGGATTTAGTAAAAAGCATCGCGAATCAAATATCCGACAATCTGATTGAGCCCAGCCCTCACGAGTGGGGTATCCCATTGCCCAAATGGGAGAATATGCCCGGATTTGAACCCCAAGACGACTTATCAGGGTTTGGAGACGAAGATTAAATGAAACTCACCAAACAAAGACTAAAAGAGATTATTAAGGAAGAGCTTTCAAGACTTAACGAACTTGGAGAAGATCCCGGAGGGGTATGGGTAGTTGAGAAGACTGGAGTTCCTTCTGACGAGAGGTATTTGCATCCCAACCATTCTTGGGGTCCTCTCTTCGATAGCGACGGCGATGGTACGCTTGATGCTCTTGTATATGGAGACAGGGATGAGGCAGCTAGATATATGGTTGCCAATGGAATTTCTACCGATAATCTTCCTAGGCCATCGTTTTATAGTGATGATGACTTAGATAATCTAGGGGTACAAGAAGAGCCCACGCTACACCTCAGAGGCCCGACAGAAGATCCATGGAAACTTAAAAAGCGCCTTGGGATTGGCGGAAGCGTACATGATCGTCTTGGTGGTCCTCGACACAGGGAAAAAAAATAGATGAACTTAACCAAACAATTCCTGCAGCAACTCGTAAAAGAGGAGCTTGAAGTCATTCTAACTGACGACGAGGCTGTGGAGATGTTCGGGAGCCAGCTTAAAGAAAAGCGAGGCTTTGGCGAAGGCGAGCCGGCAGATGATGAATGGTCCAAAAAGAAGGTTATCGTCGTAGAAGATGAAGGAGAACAACTAGAACTTCCAGGTATGGAGATGCCATCTGTATGCGAGCCTGCAGACGGCGTCGAAGATTTAAGTTCTCAGCTAGCTCAGATGGTAGTTGATTCTGGGATGCCCCCAGAAGAACTTAATGATTTAATGGGCCTTATTTATGATAAAGTAGCCACTGATCTAGAAGACATTGGCATTGAGGACGAAGATGATTATCGACGCACCACTATGGGCTTCATGGAGGCCCTGAAAGCACATACGATCAATATTTTAGCAGAGTGGCAACCGCGGCGAACTCCCAGCGGCGCCTGGGTAGGCCCCACAGGGACCCTCGACATGGATGCAGTCGAAGAACCAGATGAGCCCGAAGATGATGAAGAGCTCAAATCTATTAGAAAAGACCCGAAAGCCATCGAAGCCGATAGAGATAAGTTGTTGAATTTATTAGATCGATACAAAAACCCTCCGCAGGGCACCACAACCGTGGCCCCTCCCGCGCCGATGCCGACACGCGAAGAGCCTTGGATACCCCCTTCGCGCCGGCCTAAGAGAGAGCCCGCAAGGGTACCGGTTGATATTCCAGTAGGATCCGATCCGGCCCAGTGGCGAGGTCTCCCGACTGGAGGCGAAGATTTAGAGTATACTGGTGAACCGGTTCTTACGCCGGAAGATGTAACGGCTTTTCTTAAACAACTTCGCAAAGCACGAGGTGAAGAGCTTGAAGAAATAATCAAAAAAGTTAAAGGCGGCTACAAGGTTTATCCAAAATCTGGTGGCAAAGCGCTTTCTAAAAAGCCCAAATCAAAAAAAGCTGCCCAAAAGCAGCTAGCAGCGGTGGAAATCAGTAAAAAGAAGCGAGGCAAAAAGAAATGAAAACTATAGAACTTATAAAAACTCTCGTAGAGCAAGAACTTAAAGAGATAGATGGAGGTATTATGGATCCTGGAATGGTTCCATTTGTGCCCCACCAGCAGCCAGCGCAAGACACAGCCAACGATCGCGGAGAGCCAACAGAGACAGATGAACTTTATAAGGTTGCCCTAGAGGCCAGATTAGCCACTGAGAGGCTCGTAGCGGCCCTAAAGCACCCCATCTATGACGAGGCCTTTACGAACGCCTTCAAGGCCACTGCGGCTCTTAGAGACACTCTAAACGCCCTCGAGGCTGTGGGTGCCCAACCCAAGGCCGAGGACCGAGTAGTGGCCCCGTCGAAAGAGGAACAACCTTTGAGCACGGGATTTGGTACCAAGCATATGCCTATGACTTACACCGGAGATAATGTATGATAAATTTAATAGGAGTTAATCATGGGTGATTTTGATTTTGTAGAACACTATGGAGAAGCCGTTGAGGCTAATAGTGAAGAACTGTTGCCTGAAAATGAGGCCGCTTCTTCGCTTAACTGCGCTTTTGTTGGAGTCGGCGGGGGCGGAGGCAAGCTAGCAAAGGCCTTCTTAGATTTGGGCTTTAATAAAACGCTCTTAATTAATACCACCCCAAAAGATCAGCCAGAAGGCATTGATTCAAAGCACCTAGTTTTAATTCCAAATGCTGACGGCGTCGGAAAAGATGTCGATAATGGCAAGGTTGTTTTAGATAATGCCAGCGCTGTTGTAGAAGATGCATTAAGAAACAAACTAGGTGCTGTAGATTGGTTATTTGTTCTCGCCGGCGGCGGTGGAGGAACAGGAAGCGCGAGCACCGCTCTTGATCCTGTTTTTGAACGTTATCTTAAATCAGTGCAGGCTGGCGGTAAAGTTATTTATATTGTTTCATGGCCCTCGGCACAAGAACTATTAAATCCAACCATTGGAAAGAATGCGCTTTCGCTATTAAATGGTGTTTCGAAAAAGCCACATATTCTTTTGGATAATGAAAGACAGATTAAGTTACTAAGAGGCAAAGTGGGAATGCTGAATATGTATCCTGTTGCAAATACTGCTTTTGCAAAATTGTTTTTACAGGTGCTTAAGCTTTCTTCGGAGCAATCTTCAATACAGTCTTTTGATTCAAAAGATTTAGAGAAGTGTTTATCGGTTAACGGAAGAATATTCCTGGGTTCGACGCTTGTTACGGATCCCTCTGCTCACGGTTTAGGGGCAACAATATTTCAAAATTGTTCAACTCGCTCTCCGTGTCCAATTCCGCAGGGAAGTCCATCAACTGGCGCGATGCTGTTGGTTGTCTCTCCGGCCATGGCAGCAGATCCAGAAATCAGCAAGCATATGGATGCGGCTATTTCTTATGTTGGCGGCAGAACAAAGACATTGTTTTCCGGGGTATATGTAAAAGATGAGGTTCCTGGCCTCGTAGCCATACTGTGTATGAGTGGTCTAAAGGACTAAAAACTTAGAATTAATACGTACTTAATCCTCCGTAGCCTATAAGACCCCTAGTTACTATAGGAGGTATTGTGTCATGTTACGAACGATTTTAGCAGCATTTTGCGTGCTGGCAACTGCATGTACGGCCACAGGAACTATAGTTTCTGATGATTTTAATGGTCAAAAAGATCTTTCGCCGACAGAGGTGGAAGATGATTTATTTCTTTCGACTTTAGAGGGGATTCATGATACAAACCCACTAGATTTACTTCCGCCAAGCCCTATTACGTGGGATGCCTGTTCGGGAGTAGAAGGTGATCACCCGTGCAATCTAGAGGGTGTAGATCACCGAGGAGACAATTTTGGTCTATATGCACTCTATGGCGATCCAATCGTTTTGGACTTCTCAGCAGGCTGGTGTGGCCCCTGTAGGAACGCTGCTGCACATGCTCAGGAAGTACAGGACCTTTACCGGGACTCCGGGCTTCTCTACATAACGGTTTTAATAGAAACAACCAACGGAAGTGTTCCAACTCAAGCCGATGTTGCTGCATGGGCCGCGGAATATGGTAATACCGATTCTCTGGTAGTTGCTGGCAGTCGGGCGATTCTCCAAAGCGGAGGAGGCGCGTGGCCGTTAACAGGATGGCCAACGTTTTATTACATTGATGCAGAAATGGTTTTGCGAGACATTGATCGCGGGTATAATGCACAAGAAGTTATCTATTCAATTGATTGGCTGTTAAACAGCTTTTAAGACAATGAAATATATACCACTATATATTCTCGAGAAAATAGCCCGGAGAGAAGAGCAAAAGATAAATGAACTTAGACAAAGGTTAAGATTGCCAATACCTGAACCCTCGGACCCCCTTCTGGAAAACAAAGAAGATGTCGATACTCCATACAAGCCAATAATTATTGATATGAGTTAAACTAAATACTATTTATAGTATGTTACTTGATTGGCGTCATCTTAAAAACAGAAAAACAGATTATTTGGGTCATTTAGTTTTTGCACTACAAATAGTTGCAAGGTTGGTAATAACTGCTCCTGTTCTCATGATCCATGCTGTAATTCCGTGGATACATATTCCAAAATATTTTCATATTATTACATTATCGAATTACCTGTATGATTGTGATTATAAGACGCGCACAGGGCGGCTTCCATGAGCATCTATAAAGTACAAGATAACTCGACTAACGGGGTAGGGACTGTAGTACAGCTTCTGAAGCACTTCATTCCTTATGCACAAAAGCAGCTGGGCTTTCACAAGCCAGTTATGATATCATTTGATTCAGACGCAGACAATGCTAGCAAAATGCTGGGAAGAACTGGGCAATACAATCCAGACGATTTTTCTGTATCGATATATGTTGATGGCCGACACCCGAAAGATGTTTTAAGATCACTTTCACACGAATTAGTTCATCATACACAGAACTGCAATGGCGACTTTGATTCAGCAGGGGAACTCGGCGCGGGATATGCTCAGGAAAACCCAGCAATGCGCGATGCAGAACTAGATGCTTATAAAAGAGGAAATATAATCTTTAGAGATTTCGAGGATCTAATTAAGAGAGGCAAGATCAAAGTTAACATTGATTTCAAAGAAGAGGGAGAACCAAAAATGTCGTTAAAAGAATGGAAAAATACTGAAATCAACAGCAAGTTGATGGATAAGTGGGGATATTCTAGCAAAGAAAAAGTCCTTGAAGAAGGTTATGAGGCTTATCGCGATGATGATGATGATGATTTAGAAGAGGGCCTAGGCGACATTGCGAGCGGCATTGCTGGAGCCGCTAGCGGCGCCCCCGCCGGCGCCAAGGCGGGCGCTGGGCTAGCGAAAGATCTCCCGGATATTGATAGGCTGAAAAAGTTGCTAGATAGGGTTCAGTTTCAAAAGTATGCCGCGGAACTAGTGAACCAGCCGAATGAAGTGGAACCGTTTGTAAAACTATTTATGAGCATGATACCGGCCGCGCCCCCGGCGATGCTTATTAAAGCACTCAGAGCCAAACTCGCGGACCTGGTGACACCCGACGACGGCACACCGGCCGGCGCGCCCCCTGCTGCTGGTGGTGGCTCCCCTGCTGCTGGTGGTGGCTCCCCTCCCACTGAAAAACTCGGTGATCTAGAAGAGGGCCGCACAGCGACACTCACTATTGACGAAGCCCGCGCAGTGGCTCGTAAGATTTTTGAAAGAATTAGCGAGGAGAGAAAATAATGGCTTCTAAGAAAAGAGTACTTAAGCTTGCTAGAGCCGGCGTATTATCGCTTCCAGCTGGACACCCATTTGCCGCCGCGGTTGAACTGCCCACCCCTGCAGTGACCCCTACAGTGACCCTGGAAACGGTGACCCCTACGGTGACTCTGGAAGCGCCAAAGGCGGCAACTCCTACACCAGTCAAAAAGAAGTCGACGCGCAAAAAGAAGTCCGTCAAAAAATAAATAGCCATGGTCGACTTAAATCGCATGACCCGGGAATTCCTTCTTGGTGAATCAGTTAAGCCAAGCATGGAGTCCTATGTCCAATCGGTTCTTGAAACTTTAAATGCGATTATGCCCGGTTCCCAGCGCGATAAGCGACGCGTCGAAGTAGCAAAATCTAATCTACGAGAAGTTCGCCGACAATGCCGCAAAATGCAAGAGCAAATCAGAGTCCTCGAAGAGCAAGTTAATATACTAGAAGAAAACAAGGAGAGTTAAAATGGGTGCACGCGGAGGACACATGTCTCATCTGTATGACGATCCTGGATTAACCTTTGGGAAGCTGAAGGAAGTTTTTAAGTTAGCTTCTGAGGGCAAACTAGAAGGAACCGAAAAAACTGACGGTCAAAATATCTCCATTTCATATTCAGTAAAACGAGGCGAAGCCGTTGCCATAAGAAATGATGATCATGCCTATAGAAGAGGCTTTAATTCTAAAGATTTGGCTAGCTATATGGCTGCCGTACATCCTAAGTTTAAAGCTCTCCGCACTGGCAGAGTAAGGCCAAAGAGGGCCACCCCTGAACACGTAGTAGCCGCATTCACTCAAGCTATGGAGGTTTTTGAGACATTCGCACAAAGTCTGTCGCCCGAACTTCAGTTAGAGTTTTTTGGCCAAGACGCTGATATCTTTTATAATGCGGAAGTTATGAGTGCCTCTAGCAGAAATGTTATTAACTATGATGTTGAATCACTATTAATTCATCGAGTTGGTCACCATGTATATGACGAAGATAAACAAGACACAGTTGGTTTAGAGTCTCACGAGGCCGAAGAAAAAGCAGCCATGCTGGAAGCTTATTTAGAAGAATTCTACAATATTATTGAAGAAGGCGTTATGAAACTTCAAGTGGGCGCTGTACGTAATTTAGAGAATCTATCTACTGGAGCATTTTACGAAGAAGCCTTATTGCGCTTAGACAAGCTGATAAGCCAGAATGGCTTGACGGATGATAAAAATATCGGGCAACTTATAATTAAAAACCTTGAAGACATTATTAACGGAGAACTTCCAGAACTCAATTTTGCGGCCCGAAAGCTTCTTTATAGACGCATGTATGCCGAGTTTTATGACAGAAAGGGAGACCCCACCAAAAAAAGTCGCGGCATTGATACTGCTAGTATTTTAAAATCTGTCGAACCGCGTACGCCAGAAGTTGATGCTAATATAAGACTACTAGTAGGAAGATCTAAAAATATAATCAAAGATATTTTGGCTCCTCTAGAAGATATCATCCATGATTTTTCAGTGGAAATGCTTCGTAGTTTGGAGAGCGTTTTTATAGTTGACAACAGAAAAGAAGTCGAAGATCTTCGAAAACAAATATCTCATATTATTCAAACAGTAGAAAACTCTCACAGCCAAGAAGCAAAAGACTTTTTAGCACAGCAAATGCGAAAGCTAAAAAGCGTTGATAATATCGTTACTGCCGCCGAAGGATTTGTGTTTGATTTTGACGGCCATACATACAAGTTTACCGGAAACTTTGCGCCTATGAATCAGCTACTTGGGCTGCAAAACTTCCCCGGATCGCGTCCCGGTATCCCGGCAGATCTATTTGATGATTTGGCGCCCGGAAATCTTAACGAAGCCTTCACTCACAAAGGAGATGAGTTTCTTTTTATTCCCGGCGGATTTAAACCTCCTCACCGGGGGCATTTACATTTAATCACAAAAGCTGTGGAAAGAAAACCTGAAGCTAAACCATTTTTAGTCACCGGAGAAACGCCAAGAGACAGTATCACGCTGCAGCAATCCATGGATATTCTTAGAATTCTTCTGCAGGACAAGTCAGATTTAAATTTAGATGACATGTCGATAATAACTATTCCTGCCGGCGGCCTTATTATGCTGGATGAGTATGGACAACCGCTTAAAAATAAAGATGGTGAGCTAAGATATTCTAGTAGTCCAATGCAGGGGATATATAATAGTGCTTTAGGTCTTCCTAAAAATACTACTGTGTATGTTGCTTATAGTACCGCGGATAAAGAACACGGGGGCATTGGTAAAAGTATTAAGAAGGCGCGCCCGGATTTGACGATTGAAAATCTTCCCATTGAGCCCCTTCCGGGCCTTGATGCTGGAAAAAAGATGAGTGCTAGTGATATGCGCCAGGCGTTAACGGTTGGAGATCTCGAGAAATTTAAAGTCTTTCTGCCTGAAGAATCGCGAGATAAAGCAGAATATATATTTACAAGGATCCTCGGTTTTGAGGTAGAAGAACCGGCCGCGGAGGAAGAGCCTTTGGCAGAAACCTTTCGTGCCAATGATCTTTATGGGCTGATTGACGAAGTTATAGAAGAAATGGCTAGTATGTCTGGCGGCGGCATGGCATTTTCAGCCGGGCGCGTGGGCCCTCCGGTCAAGAGAAAGCCCAAGCGTAAAAAGAGCAAAAAGAAAAAAGATCCCTCTGAGGGAATGGTAGAACAAGTATTAAACTATTTACTAAACAAAGAGGCACTATTATGATCGATCGAAAAGAGTTTATGCAAGAAATGCAACTTCGGAAGCATATTCGTAAAGCTATCAAAGCAGTACAGCGTCAGCGCATTAATAAAGAAAAACAACAACTACGAGAAGAACGACAATTAAGAACCGTTATACAACAACTTATTAAAGAATCAGGCCCTCGCACATCGGCCAAAGCGATTATGCGTACGCTCCTTAACGAGGCAGACCCAGCCGTCGCCGCCGATGCAGTACATTCTAACACGGGCATTAATGCCTTAGAGGATCTTTTTAAAAATACTAATCTCTTAAGCATCTTGCGAAAAGGGTATAAGTCTCTCACCACCAGGAAGAAGACCGACCCTCGAAAGGGGCCAACGAAGCAGCGGACATCTTATATGACTCATATTTTGAGCGCCGTCGGCCTTTCTATGGAAGTGGAGGCCTCCAGACATGATGCTCCCAGTGATGAAGAGGCCCTTCAAGAAGATATTAATATCGATATAGGGCGCCCAGAAGATAATCCAGCCTTCATCGACGTAGAAAAGAAAGAGCCTACCGAAGATGAAGAAATGGAAGAATTTTCTCTAGCGGGTCATGACAAAACCGGCCGCAACAAGGCTTATACGGATTATAAGAATGTTGAAAAGAATATCATTACAGCTTTCGACGATCTTGATGATCCACAAGACCGATCAATGTTCAAGGATTATCTGTTAACCAATCTTAAGCTTTATTTCGAACGATTCGAGGAAGAATTGCGAGATGATTTGCCGACGCCAGAAATTGAAACTCCTGAAGGAGCCGAGGCGGCCCACGGGGATGTAGGAGAAGAGCTGGGGCTACAAGAAGAGATAAATGCAGATATGGACGAGATTGTAGAATGGCTACTCTTAGACGCCACGAAATAACAGGAAGAAATCGATACTTCAGCGTCTCTCGTAAACTAAGAAAAGAAGGCAAATCCTCTGAAGAATTTGAAGCAATGCTTTCGGTTTTAACACTGGAAGACATTATAGCATTGCGACTTGAGTTAGCGGCGAGACTAACAAGAGGTAAAATCCACGGTATTCTCCTTTGGAAATCCTTGCCTGATCTCATTAAAGATGCTACTATAAAAGCCGTTTTAGGAATCACCAAAACGAGGAAAGATGCCACTAGAATACTAGGTATTACTGAAAAGAACTTTAAATTAGCTGTTAAAAAATATGATGCAATCAACTATTTTACCAAAGAAGATGATATATAATACACTATATTAAAGGGGGTGTTAAGGTTTCGACGAAGTAAAAAGTCTGTATAAGAGTGCAAGCTGTGTAAGTTCTGGAAATCACATAAAACTTTACAGAAAAAAAAACAACTGCCAATAATGCAGAATACGATTTAGCCCTAGCTGCTTAATCCTTGGTTGCTCTTCATACCAAGTGTCCAAGAAGAGCGTTGATAAAATAAGCGCTTTTGTTAGTTTTTTGCGAGATGTTAGATTGAAAAAAAATTGACTATTTTGGTTATTTAGAAAAATAAGCCTAAGCTTGTGAATGACTTGAAGGATGAATGCTTCGGACGTGGGTTCGATTCCCACCACCTCCACCAAATATTATGAAGAGATTACTACTACTATTAATTTTGTTATTGGTGCCGGGTAATATATTTGCCACCACTCCCGTAATAAAAGGAGCTAATACACTAAAAATAGTTAAAAAAGATTTAGTCCAGGCCGGCCAATGGGAAAAAACTCCTACCGTTGTTATTTGCGAGCATGCCCCGATAGAAAGAGACAATGTGCGAGAAGCCATAACATGGTGGAATAAAAGAGGATATATTTTTTATCATAGCATATACTTAAGAGGTTCACGAGCCGCGCTAGTGTGCAACAATCCGGACCCAACAGGATATATCACTATTAATCTCGTAACACAAGAAACATTTGAAGCTGGAGATAATTTAGCAGTTACTCATTTCTATGTCGACAACGATACGCGTGAAATACACTGGGCTAAAATATATCTCAAGTCGAATGTTGAAGAGCGTGTTTTGGAACACGAATTCGGTCACGCGCTGGGCTGGATGCATACTGAAAAGGTTGGCCACCTTATGAATGAAAAGTTAATATATGGCGGCTGGGGCGACGCGGGCCTTAAAAAACATTAATTAAATTAATTAATATACTGTAATTACTTCCTACATTCTGATAGAATGATATACAAATCATATTCAAAACAATAGGAGGAATATATGATAACCACTAATAGATTTGCGACTGTCTTAATAGCCGCTGCATTTACTTTACTACTGCTTAGTGTAAGTTGTAAGGAAGACGTCATTATCTATGACGATGATGATGATACCAGCGCTGTTGTTGACGACGACGATTTAACCCCCACCCCCGGAGACGATGACGATGCACCATCTGCCTCATTGGTGGGAGTTGTATTAAGTGCGTATGGACAGCCATTGGGTGACGTAGCGGTATCCATTCTGGGTACCACTTCCAACGTCGAAACGGACGCCTCTGGACGCTTTAGATTAGACGACTTGGTACCATCCGATCGGGCTATCATTACTTTCCGCAAGGAGACATATGCGCGCGCCAGTCTCCCCATTGAGCTTAGAGAAAATATAGAAAACACTATTGTACAGCGCATGGCTGTGGTGGACCATATATTTTCATTTGACTCCGGCGATGGGTATACTTTTGGAGATGAAGAACCGCTGAAACTAGAGTTTTTATCTGACAATGTTGTTGACGCCCAAGGGGAACTTTATAATGGTTCTGTTATTGTAGAAGTTACAGTCTTTGACTTGGTTTCAGATGCCGATGACGGAAATGAAATCTTGGCTACTCCGGGAGACTTTACCGCGGTTAATAGTGCGGGAGAAGAGAAGACTTTAGAGTCATATGGTATGGTCCAGATTAATATGGCCACTCCCTCCGGAGAAGACTTGCAACTAGGATCTCAGGCTTCTATGATTCGCTTGCCCGTTCAGAGCCTAGGCACTCCTCCGGTTGTGGGAGATGAGATTTCTGCTTGGAGTTATAACGAAACTTTAGGAAAGTGGGAAGAGGAGGCTGTCGGCACCGTGGCAGAGTTCGAGGGTACCTTGGTTTGGGAGTTTGAGGCTCCGCACTTTTCTACGTGGAACTGTGACCGGCCTATTTCGACTCACGGTTGTCTTACCGGTACCGTAACAGATTCTGCCGGATCACCTAGGGGTGGTGCAACCGTTCGAGCAGTTGGAATTACTTATATTTCTACCACGACCGCTCGCTCGGGCCAAGATGGCTCTTTCTGCTTAGAAGTCAAGAACGGTGAAACAGTGTGGGCTGAGATTTCCTACTCTATCGCCGGACAAACTGCAACGCAACGAACCGATCCAGTGACCATCTCACCCGGACAGGCTAGTTGTTCTCTGGGAGAAGGCACGTGTGACGACTTGGGGGTAATCCCTGTCGACATTCAGACTTGCGTGAGTGGTATTGTGATTGATACACAAAGTATCCCTCGCGTCGGGATGCAGGTTATAAGTCCTTCTGGCGGCGTTGCCACTACTGATGAGAATGGTTCCTTTTGTATGACCACGCCAGTATTTCAGAACTCTGAAGTATTTGCATTAACAGAGGTCGACGAGGTTGGTTATAAGCCGGTCCGCGTCTATACCCAACCGGGGCTTCCCAATTGCCAATCTGGTTGTCCCAATATGGCTGTAATACGGCCATATAATACAACTAGCTGTGTGCACGGTTCTGTGGCGGTTAATGGACAGGTTGCTGAAAATCTTTTGGTAGAGGTATTTGATTTAGAGTTTCCAGCTGTGCGCATTCATAGTACGCTTAGTAATAGTGACGGCTCTTTCTGTGCTTCTGTTCCGGGAGGCACCAATGTGTCAGTTCAGATTGGCGCCGGAGATAACCTCTGCGGTGCAGAAACTGTCAATACTGACAACGTAGGAGGCGAAGAGTGCGCTGATGTCGGCCAAACGGCCGAATGCTACAGTCTTAATGACTTTGTATGTAGTTTATAACAAAACAGCAACAACTTCGCAATCCTAAACTAGATTGCCCATGATAGTTACTTCAAGGAGAGCTATTATGGGTAATTTTTTATCTAGATTACATAAAGATGAAGATGGTCAGGGAATGACCGAATATGTTATTATTTTAGTTGCTATAGCGGTTGTATGCATTGCTATAACAGTGACTTTTGGTGGCAAAATCAAAGCTTTATTTGAAGCGGCTGACGCAGAAATCGATACTGTTGATTCCAGTTTGTAAGGTTAGCCCCTATCTACTATAGGGTGTACCGCGCTTATCTGTTATTATTTTTAATATTATTCTGTGGTTGTGAACACACAGATCCACCGGAGATCGCCGATGATTATGGGGACATATATTTCCATATAGGTTGCTATTGGCCAGATCCCGCACAAGTACTTGATCCTGCCATATGGCGCTGTTTTGAAAACGTTGAAACAGAATTGCTTTCTGGTTTTCTTTATTTAGAATTAGAAAGCTCTACTAGTTTATATTTTTGTGGCGAGAACTTAACGTTGCGTAGCGGGATCAGCCTGTACGATAATTTAATAAGAATTCTTACCAATAACAAATATGATTGTTTACATATCACTGAGGATAAGCAAAAGGGAAACGAATTTGATTGGGTGTGGGAAGAAGATATTAATACATTGCAAATTATCTGGCGCCCAGAAGACAGCCCTCACAAAATGATTACATTGGTTATTAAAGAAGAAGAGTACAATCAAGTAGTTAGATCGGTAGTATATTATAGGATTCTTGGGGAGGAATAATAATGGAACTTGGAGATATTTTGTTGACAGTAAGCATATTAATGGTTATAATAGTAACAGTGGGTATGTTTACCGACAAAGGAAACAATAGGAGATATTAATGATTGAGGAAATACAAGAACACGTCGAGGGGATTCCCTGGTCAACCGCAGGGCGCTTTGAAACTTTTGAGGAAGCTGACGGTAAAAGGAAGGAGCTGACGGCAGATAAAGATCTTCAGGTAAAAGTTAAATGGATGCGCAAAAAGGATGATTTTGCGGTTAAGACTCGCCCGGACCCGGAATTAGAAACACAGAGACACTTGGAAGAAGCTAGAATTCTTAAGAAAAAAAGAAAGAAAAAACTCAATAAAAAGCGCCGAAAAAAATAGCTTTTTCCATCGAATATTAACGCCGGAACCACGTCTAGAGACTATATACGAGTGAGGGGATACCCTCAATGTACGTACATATACAATCCTATAGGAGGGAATTTAAAAATGGGACGGAGAGCAGTAAATTTATTGAGAAAAGCGATGGTACCAAGGATGCAACATGCCGGCACAGTGTTTGCCAGAGGGTATACCTCAACCACGCCATCCGTAATAACAAAATACCCCGCAGCCACAGCGGATCTCGGAGCCGGCGGAATAACAGTGACCATCGCACAGATTTCGACCGGAGTCATCCTTTGTGATCCGACAGCTGACTCCGCGTGGACACTTCCAACAGCCGCCTTAGCAGTTGCTGGTGTAGAGGGTGTGGCAATAGGAGACTGCATTGATTTTGCAATAATTAACACAGGCACAGCCGGCCAAGATGAAATTATCACACTAGCAGCAGGTACTGGTGGCACCCTGGTAGGAAGCGGCGCTGTTCTTACTGCAAATCCAGTTGATGATGCTTTTAGTAGCGGTAGTGGACTGTTTAGAATTAGGTTTACAGGAGTGGCTTCTGGTTCTGAAGCATTTGTTTGTTATAGACTGGCTTAATAACTAAACTCTAAAACGAGGTATCAAAACCCCCTTCCTTTATCGGTTGGGGGTTTTTTTTATTGACTTCTTAAACCATTTATTCTATAATGTTATTATAACTTAAAATGACTTTAGAAGCAGTTATACTAATCATAATTTTCATATCGGCTCATGCATGCTTTATGCTTATGCTTTTCTACTATATTAGAAAACGCTTTGTTCGTGCCTACGGACGTATTTTTGAAATTGAAACGAGACTAAATAAATTTTTGAACACGTACTATTACGGCGATATCGAAGAAGCATTGCGAGATATCGATGGACAAGAAAATGAAATAAAGGTTGACAGGAATGGTAATGTAGTGTATATTAAGTATAAGGATGAGTGATGTGGTATAAAATAATCATATTGCTAGCTTTGTTAAGCGGCTGCATATGGGTGCCCGGTGATCACCATCACAGGACCGATGATCGTGATATATATTATTATGATTATTCTCCATATATTTTAGA
>Ga0209756_1000779_pt1 | contig 31037 bp, 33 predicted proteins | sample ETNvirenome_6_85_FD_184071 | JGI IMG/M metagenome (GOLD analysis project Ga0209756, IMG submission 184071) | Marine viral communities from the Pacific Ocean - ETNP_6_85 (SPAdes) (version 3) | ecosystem: Environmental > Aquatic > Marine > Oceanic | place: Pacific Ocean | collected 2013-06-19 | reverse complement strand
CCCCAGGAGGCCGAGACCGACAAGGTCGAAACAGACAAGATCGATGCCCTGGACGAAATCCCCTTCTAGGCCGCTCCCTCACGCGCCATCACTGCCAATATATCCGCTGCACTGTGCACAATCGCGACCTGCCCCTGCCAACCCAACTGCCACCCCTGCTGGGCCGTAGTCAGCCTCCTGCGACTAGGAACCCGAGACCCATCCTTCACCTCAAATAACCAGTTCCGGCCCTTCCACCCCACAACCAGGTCAGGAAAACCCCGGCCAGCTCCAGAGGCATCAAATACCGTAGCCTCAGGTAACGAAGCCCTCAGACCATCCACAACCTCCCGGTGGTTCCCGTCAACACGCTTGGCATATCTCGGCATGACCACAATTGTGCCAGACCATGTCAGAAAGCCCTCCACGCACCCCAATCCCATGTGAGCCATAGACGGCCCCAGCCCCCCATAGAGCCCCCCAGTCGGTCCCAAGTAAGCCCCAAACAGGCCGGTCTCACACGGTGCAACCGTGTCTCAATAACCTCTCAGCATTTGTCTTTTTTCGTCAAAACACCTATTTCAGGTCCCCAGGCTGTAATTCCCACGTCATAACTCATTGAGTATCAGTGGTAGTATATGCCCCAAATCCACATCAACTACCTAAGCAGCAACGACTTCCGACTTGGAGTCTGCATTAGATACATTGTGTGAAGTTATAGGGGGGGAGGGGGTCGGCCTGGCGCGGCCGGGCCCTTTCTGAACCGGTCTCCCTTACATCCAAAAAATTGGTGAAAGTGGGTTTTGACATAGGGGGACATTCCTCTTGCGGTTTGCGGGGGGGTTTGTCAGAGGTGGGATATGAGCACAGTGGATATGGAGGTACAGCGTAGTGGGAAGCACCAGACGAGCCTGGTATTGCTTTTGAAGAGGCTACAGGATGCGGAGCATGCCGCTATGCATCTCTTGGAGGGAGCGAGCGAGGAGAACGTGGTGATTTTCGACAAGGCGCCCCGGATGAGTGTCCTTGCGGAGGAGGAGGGTTTGTGGATCGCGGTAGAGCAGTTGGACGATAACTGCTTTGTTGAGAAGCGGGTGACCTGGGCAGAGATTGTGAAGGAGATTTCAGCTTTTCATGTGGATGTGGGGTATGAGCACAAGGAAGCGAGGTTGCGAGCCTTGGATACGTTGGAGCGGGAGATTGGTCTTCTGCGAGCTTCTATAGAATATTCCGGGCTGACTGGGAGTGAGGAGCTGTAGCGCGCGCTAGAGCGTGTGCTAGAGCGTGTGCTAGGTATCCACGGCAGGTGGGGGAACCTCTATGCGCCGGATTTGTAATAAATGCGGCGCAAGGTTGACAGGGGCATTGAGGGGAGAGGAGTCCAGCAGGAGTGGACAGGAGGGTGTAAGAAAGTAACAGAAAAGTGTTCCTCTTTAAAAAAGGGAGGGAAAAATGGAAACAAACGATGGGATCTGGTTTGGCTCAACCTGGGAAAGACGACGACGTAAAGTTGGCGCAGCAGATAGCTGACAGCGTGGAGTTTGTTGCGGCTAAGAACCGGTCGAAGGGGCAGGGTTTATCGCTTATGGAGGCTAAGGATCCTGAGCGAGCGAGTGCGATTTTGGCTGCGGTGTGCCGCGGGGTTCCTGAGCGGACGATTATCCGGGACGTGGGGACGAGTTTTGATGCTATTCGGGCTTTAAAGCGGAGGCATCACGAGATTGTGACGGCCACGCGTGTTCACCGGAGTCTGAAGGCAACGCAGATCCAGCTCAAAGCTGCTGATGCGTTGGAGAGGAAGTTGGAGCGAGTTTTGGATGACGAGGGACAACTGGACAAGTGTTCGATCAAGGACCTGTCGCTTGGTTATGGGATTGCGACTGACAAGCAGCGAGTGATCCAGGGGGAGAGTGCTGTTCATGTTACGCACGAGCACAAGGTAAGTTTGGAGGATGCTCGTCAGGCAATTGAGGCAGCGCGCGTGGAGGTGAGTGAGAAGGACGGGAAGGTGATTGATGTGTAATTTCTATGAGTTCCGGGAATGGGGCACGGGGAGATCCCGTGACGGGTTTCATGGCACCTCTGAGCAACACCCGGGACTCAAGTAATTTCTGAAACATAAAAAACGATACAATGAAGGTGGACACCAAAAAGAAGAAGAAGAGTGGAACGACGAGCAAGCGAGGGTTGTTGATTAAAGCGATGAACCTGCGCCGAGCGACGGTACCTATCCGGGGGACTGCTCCTTTGATCCAGCATTCCTGGGATGAGAAGTCGAGGGAGATGCTACGACTGACCGCGGCTGAGCGGAGGAAGATCCCTAGGGTTGCGCGCAATCCTGGGGCAGAGGGTTTGGCTGCGACTTATTGGTGTGAGGACGGTGGGTATGGGATCCCTGCGATGGCAGTGAAGGCCGCGATGATTGAGGCAGCGCATAGGGACACTGGGTTGGCTAGGACGACGGTGCGTAAGGCCCTTCGTTTTCGCACGGCTGGTTTGATTCCGATGGAGTGTTGCGAGCCGACGTTGCGCGAGGACATTGCTCGGGTTGGGATTAACCAGACAGACCTCCGTTACCGGCCTGAATTTGCTGAGTGGGGTGCGAAGATCTCGTTTGTTTATGACGCGGATTTGCTGACGATTGGGGATGTTGTAAACTTGATGAACCGTGCTGGATTTTCGGTAGGGATTGGTGAGTGGCGCCCTGAGAAGAACGGGGAGAATGGCACCTTTGAGGTGGACCCTGGGAGTGAAACGATTGACGAGCCTGCATCGTGAGCAAGATTGAGTCTGTAAAGTGGGCTGGGGGAGCGAGGTTCAAGGTGGGCGCGGATGTAGCGCTTGATTGCCTTGAGAAGATTCGCGAGGAGAACGATGGATCGATCACTGCTGACGGGGTGGTGGAGGAGGCTGAGAAGGAGGAGTCTCCGATCCACGAGGAGTTTGAGTGGAGCGATTCGATCGCGGCTCACGAGCACCGGAAGTATACTGCTCGCACGATGATTCGTTCGCTTCATGTTGTGCGTGAGGAGGCGCCGAATGTTGAGGCTCGTCAGTATGAGTTACGTGTTGCGACGAAGGACCAGGTGGTTAAGTTGGGGATTCCACAGCGCTCTTACCGGACGACTGAGGACATTTTATCGGATCCTCTTGAGCGTGACCGGTTGATTGGGCGCGCGATCCGGGATTTGGCTGCATTCCGTTCGAGGTATGCGGGTCTCTCAGAGTTGGCCGTAGTATTTAGTGCGATCGATGACGTTGCTGCGGCATAGTTTTAAGGCACGGTCCGGCTTGGTGCGGCCAGGCTGGGCATGGCACGGCACGGCAGGCACGGCTAGGCGCGGCAGGGCACGGGTTGGTCCGGCACGGCAGGCACGGCATGGCAGGGCAACGCATGGCCGGGCACGACCGGGCATGGCATGGCAGGCAAGGCCTGGCTGGCCCAGGCTCGGCGCGGCATGGCATGGCTGGGCACAACAAGGCATGGCAGGCACGGCATGGCTAGGCATGGCTGGGCAAGACAGGGCAGGCAAGGCTTGGCCAAGCGTGGCTCGGCATGGCAGGGCCGGGCAAGGCTCGGCTGGGCATGGCAGGCAAGGCTCGGCTGGGCAAGGCAGGGTTCAGCACGGCAGGGCAGGCATGGCAAGGCTGGCCCGGCAAGGCGCAGCGAGGCAAGGAATGGCCAGGCCGGGCAGGGCAAGGCAGGCAAGGCTTGGCTGGGTGTGGCTCGGCATGGCGCGGCCGGGCAGGGCAAGGCATGGCTGGCATGGCCAACAATTTTCTCCCTCCTGGAAGGGTCCATACGCGCGAGCGTGGGCAAGCATGAGTAGGTCTTAGCTGGCTTGATTGACGGCAGGACAATCGCTCATTGGACCTAACTGGGAGGGGGATCTTTATTGATGACTGAGATAAAGTTAGAGAAGCTCGAGGCTTACCGTTGTGCGTGTCATGCGGTGGAGCAGGTATGGTATGCGGATGCGGTGGGAGCGAAGAAGCATCACGGTGGGACGAGCAAGCGCGAATGGGGCACGATTTTTGGCCACTACGTTTTGGGTGGCATGGCAGAGCTGGCCCTATCTCGTCACCTGGGGGTTCCCTGGGAGCCGACTTTGGGAGACTATGAGAGCGCGGATTTGTCTGGGTTGTGCGAGGTGAAGACCTCTGCTCACCCTTACTCCGGGATGCCGCTGTATAAGAGTCAGTATCACCCGGAGAAGCTGATGACCTTTGTTAGGTTCGACAAGTTCACGGCAAATCTCATGGGGTGGATTTTTGGCAAGGAGGCCAAGGAGGTGGGGGAGTGGAAGGATAACTGGGACACACCCTGCTGGAGGGTGGACGCTAAGTATCTGAAGCCGATTGAGACGATGCCGATGGACGGCCGGAGATTTGTAAGGGAGAGGAAATGACGATTCAATTTATAGCACCTAACAAGCGGACGAGTCACCGGACGTATAGTATCGGCCGGGCGCCAGTGGTGGGTGAGAGCGTACGTGTTGTCCGGGAGAATGAGGAAGGCAAGGTTTGTTCAACTTTTGAGGGGATCGTGGATAAGGTTGAGTGGTTGTTTTGCATGAAGGTGAAGGACCACCGGGTGACGGTTTATTTGAAGGAGGAGGAGTGAGGGCATGGAGAGGGTGAACGCAATCCGGGAACTATTGACTGAGGGTGCTTTGATCCTCGAGGGTCTGGACGACGCTATTGTGGGCTATAGCGACGGGGGCTTGCTGATCTATGACTACGAGAAGACGGTCGAGCACTTTGTCGAAGACGGGATGACCCGTGAGGAGGCCGTGGAGTGGGTTGATTTTAATGTCCTCGGGTTACAGGGGAACGGGGAAGGCTTTGTGATGCTTTATTCAGTAGATATAGATGAATGATTTAATGGTGACGATAACTGAGCGGGATGCCCGGGGGCTGGGAATGGGAAGGCTGACGACTCCCTACAAGCTCCCGCGCGAGCGATGGATGCTGAACAATGTGGTGGATGACATGAGTAGGGGAAATATCCGCTACGCTCTCGTGCAGGTTGCGTATGGCATAGAAGTATGGCGCGCGAGTATTCGGGTGGAGGACAGCTTAGAAGACCGGGAATAGGTCATTATGTTCTCAAAGGGCTTGGATGCAGAGCGAATGTCTGCACAGTCTAGAGGGAATGGTTGTTAGATTGTGTTAGAGTGGCAGGATCATCCGGTCCTGAAGCCACCACTTCCTGAGGAGTTGGCCAGGATGGACCCTGGGCAGGTTCTGGAGTTGCACTCGCAGTACCACGAGGCACTGCGGAATGCGGCCGAGGACCCGTTGAATTGCGGGTTTAAGATGCCTCACTGGGAGAAGGCAGATGCGCTGGTGACCGGGGACGACGCTACCAACGAGTTGATAGTGCTTGGAGGGAACCGCAGCGGGAAGACTATCTATGGGGCGCGGAGTGTGGTCAGGGCTGCGATCGAGAACCCTGGCGCGACGATTTTCATCTTTTCGCAGAACGCGGAGGTCTCTGTTAGACAGGTCCAGGCTGCGGTCTACGACTGGCTTCCTCCTGACCTGCGCCTCACGAGTCGATCGAAGGGGCATTATATATCTTATAAACGACAAACCGGCTTTGCGGGAGCGTCGATGATCTTTCCCAACGGGAGCCACCTGATTTGGAAGACGTATTCGCAGTTCTCGCAGGATGCCAGCGTGATCGAGGGAGCTGAGCTGGGGAGTTTTGAGCCTGGCTTTGTGAATTTCGGATGCTGGCTGGACGAGTATCTTGGTTCTCCGGAATTGATTAATGGATTGCGTTTTCGTTGTGCCACTCGCAACGCAAAAATTTTAGCGACGTTCACTCCGGTCTGGGGCTACACGGAAACTGTTAGAGAGTTCCTCCACCAGGCTGAGACTCTTGAGCAGGGCCCGGCTGAGTTACTTGGTGGAGACCTTGTCCCGATCACTCAGCGCAGCAAGTTGCGTGATGCGAGCATTGTTTATTTTCATTCCGAGTGGAATCCGTTCGGGGGCTACGAGCGCATCAAGGGGGACCTGGCAGGCAGGCCGCGCGACGAGATCCTCACCCGCGCCTATGGAGTGCCGGTGAGATCCTCGACCACTGTGTTCCCGATGTTCTCAAGGGAGAGCAATGTGGTGAAGCCGGAGGAGATTCCGACCGAGGACGTGACTTACTATCAATGCATCGACCCGGGGGGATCGAAGAACTGGTGCTGTGTATGGATAGCGGTGGACGCTTCCGGAACCTATTGGGTGATGGACGAGTTCCCTGGGGACCAGGACTGGTGTGAGTGGAGAGGTGGTGAGTGGAGACCTGGGCCCGGAGCGCGCGGCCGGGGGCTGGGCATCAGGGACTTTGTGAAGCTCTTCTATGAGATGGAGGGAGGAGTAGTGACTGAGCATGACGACGGCCGGATCACTACGGACACGAGCCAGCAGGGGCTCAGTATTCACGAGCGCATCATTGACCCGCGGATGTGCAAGATACAGACCCCGAGTCGAGATGGAGGATCAGAATCCATTCTCTCGAATTTGGATGACTTCGATTTCATCTGCCTGCCGAGTTCCTTTCCACCTGGGGACCGGGGCAACGAGATCGAGCAGGGCTTACAGGCTCTGAACAACCTGATGGCCTTCGACCGGAACCGGCCGATCGATGGGGTGAACCGTCCCCGGTTCTATGTGAGCGAGAAGTGCCAGAACGTGATCGCTGCGCTGGGAGAATACACCGGCCAGGGAGGGCTCAAAGAAGCCCAAAAGGATTTCATTGACTGCTTACGCTATGGGGTGGTGACCGGCCTGCACCACATGGACGAGAGCAGTTTGCGCGCAACTTCTGACCCGCTCCCGAGTTACGGGGCGCCCGATAGACAAAAGCAAGTAGACTGGAAGGAATGGTGAGCGAATTGAGACCGGGAGACCTCCCGCAAAAGGAAGTACTGGAGCTGCTACGGATCTCGGGCAACCGGATCAAGAAGCTGCGCGACGAGCACATGACCACTGACGACTGGTATAGCCACCGCGGGAGAGGACGGCCACAGATCGTTTACCGGCCGAGCGGAGTTGAGAAGCTGCGCGTTCACCATGCCGCGGCCCGGATCCTGCCCTTGGCAGTTCCAAGGTTCCAGCAGGCAATCTGTCTGCCGCTACCACCGAACAAGCAAGGCAACAGGATCTGGGCGCGGATCAAACAAGTGAGCGGGAGATGGGAGAAGCATCCTGTCCTGGTAACCGAAAAAATCAAACGGCACCTGGCTCCCCGCAAGCCGTTCAAGGTGCAGCTCATTGAGAACGAAGATGGAAAGAAATCCTATAGACACGAAAAGTTATGCCCTTGAGCACGGGGACCGCTTTCTGGCCTGGGACTACTGCTACATGAAAATCCGCGGAGCCGTTCTCGGTGACGTAGAGGAGGCTTCCCTGGAAACGATTTCCGAGAGGACCGGCCATGACGAGCGCTGGGCATACAAGCTGATCAACGAGTTGCAGAAGCAGGTTGGCGCGCGAGGATGATTTGCCCCAAAAGCATCCGGATTGCGGGAGTTACCATCAAGGTCGTCCGGCAAGACCTGGACGGGGATCCTTACGGGTCCTGGTCACTGGACAGTCGCACCATCGTAATCGACCAGGGTCTCAAGGGGAAAAAGCTGCACGACACGCTACGTCACGAGATGGTTCACGCTGCGTGGGCCCTGGGAGGAGTCGCATGGTGCGAGAGTATGGAAGAGGAAGCGCTAAACCGCTGCCTGGACGAGTGCTTCTGGCCAGCCTGGGAGCGAGTATGCAAACGACTGACGAAATGAATTTACAAGAGAAGATAGAAAGAGCGCTTCGCAAGGACAGCACCCGGGCCAACGGGCTCATCGCTCACAATCTGAATTGTAAGGTGGGAGAAGTGCAGGAAGTGAGGGAAGCCTTGAACATTTCCGGTCCTCCCGGAGGAGCTTCCCGCAAGCCCGGCCGGGGCAAGTCAGTCGATGACTTCCGCGGGAAGCACGACGTTGCGCTTATTATCCAGCGCAAGGTGGACGAGGTGCTCACAGCGGAGTGCGACCAATACTTCGAGGACCAGGATTTCCGAACCCTCTGCGAAGTGCCGGTCTATTCCTGGCGCCGGTATGCGGATTCGAAACAGTTTGCAGCATATCGGCTGAAGCGCGGTGGTCACAACCTTTGGGCAGCACCCCATATCATTTCTCAGATCCAGAAGGTTCTGGGAATAGCATAAACATGGCTGGCAAAGGAAAGAGCATCGAAGATCTCGCGCAAGCGAAGGGAGTAGCGGGGCAGATCCTGTCGCTCCGGGAGCAACTCGAGACGCTGGCCAGCGCGCGCGCGACTCAGCGAGTAGAGATAGGCAAGAAGGCTCCTCCATTTCGCTTTGGGACATTGAGCTGCACTCACTTTGGATCGATTTATGAAGAGGTGGGTATCACCAGGGCCATCTACGAATGGTTCGACCAGGAAGGCATCAAGACGGTCTACCACTGCGGGGACATGACCGAGGGGGTGCAGATGCGCAAAGGTCACGAGCACGAGGTGCACAAGCATGGCGCCGACAGTCAGATCGATTGGGTTGTCGAGCAGTTCCCCTACATAAAAGGAATCACAACTCACCTGATCAGCGGAAATCACGACGAGGCCCACATGAAAAATGGTGGAACGGATGTCTGCTACCGGATCGGTGAGAAGCGCGAGGACATAAAGTATCTCGGCTCGGACGCTGCGCGCTGGGTGGTCGCGAGATCCGGACAGGAGAAAGACATCCGGATCGATATGCTTCATCCCGGTGGTGGCAGCAGTTATGCGTTGTCGTACCGGATCCAGAAGATCATCGAATCACTCGACAGCGACAACAAGCCAGACTGCCTGCTGGTCGGACATTTCCACAAAGCGTTCACCCTCCCAGCCTACCGGGGAGTGGCCGCGGTCGCAGCCGGTTGTACGCAAAGACAAACCGGTTTCATGGCCCGACTCGGGCTGCAGGCTCACGTTGGGGCACATATTGTAGAGTGCCGGGTGATCGATGGACAGATCGTGTTCTCTTCCACCTGGCGCGGGTTCACCCCACCCCGGCAGGAAATACCAGTTATAGAATGACCCAGGACTTTATAGAAGATGCGATCGAAGCGTGTAACCGGGAGAAGATCCCATTTCTCTTTGCAATGCGCGCCGGAGGGGATCAGGGAGATTGGAGAGTAACCTATAATCTGGAACACCGGGACGAGGACCCAAACCCGAGCAGGCGCGAAGAGATTCTCGCGCTGATGGAGTTCCTTCTGAGCGGGGAAGATGAATCGGACAGGAGATAGTAAAGTCTTCCCGTGAGCCAGAACGCACAAGTCCGGGCTGGGGACGGCCCCAATGTGGGGGATCTCCTCCAGAGCTATCGTGAAACCTTGAGCCAGCTAGGGCACTGGACTGACCAGTGCTCGGTTTCGTTTGACGACCGTCGCAACTATTGGCCTGGGAAGAGCAGCTCCCTCCGCAAGAGTGGGTCAGATGCGCTTCCTTGGGAAGGAGCCAGCGACTGCGAGAGCTTGGTGATCTCTGAAAGGATCCAGGCTTACGTCTCGATGTGTATGTTTGCCCTGGCGCGCGCGAACATCCGGGCTTACCCGGTCGAAGTGAGCGATGCCGCGGCTGCACGAGTCGTCTCGTCATTCATCAAATATATGCGGGATTCGTATATTCCCCACTTCAGCCGGGAGATGGAGCTGACGGCAAACTACCTCTTCGAGAAGGGCCATGCCATTACCTATGTGGGCTGGGAGCAGAAGGATATGACGCAGCTCCAGGTCTTCGACATCGAGCAGATCGCGGCCCAGGCGCCGGAAATGGCCGAGATGCTGATGAATGAGAGCTACGACGACGAACTCGTGGATATGCTCCTGACTCAGTGGCCGAAATTGAAGAAGCGGGAGGCCAAAAAGGCTTTGAAGAAGCTGCGAAAAGAGGGCTATGCAGAGTTGCCGGTCTACGTTCGATCGATCGACCGGCCAATGGTGCAGGCCCTGGCCACAGATGTGGACATCTTCTTTCCCCACTATTGTACGGATCCGCAGCAGGCACCTTTCGTCCACCGTCGAGTCTTGATGACTCCGACCGAGCTGCTGTCGAAGGTTTCGACTGAAGAGTGGGACGAGAAGTGGGTGGATCACGTCATCGAGAAGCTGCGAGGGACACATACCAGCGACATCGAGGCAAAAGACTCTGCCGCTTTCCTCGGGCAGTTCGATGAGAATTCGGACTTCGTCGAGATCATCTACACCTACCAGCGTCTAATGAAGGACGGGGCCGAGGGGATCTACTGCACGGTCTGGCATCAAAGCCATACCGGCAACAACGCTCACGCGAAGCATACCCTCCTCGAGGGGGTGCCGGATTACCCGTTCATCGTGACTGAGCTTCATCGTGACTCTAAGCGACTCTATGACACCCGCTCGATGGTGGATCTTCTGCGAGGAACGCAATGGCAGGTGAAAGCCGAACGGGATTCCAGAATTGATAGAAGCTCCTTGGCAACGCTTCCGGCCTCAAAGGGCCCGGTTGGGCGCCCCAAGCCGGAGTTCCGGCCAGGAGGGCACGTTACCGAGCGCAGGGCAGGGGAGTACGGCTGGGTCGATCCTCCACCGGCTGACCCTGGCTCAATCGAGATCGAATCTACCCTGCTGGCCCAGGCTGACCGGATGGTTGGACTAGCCAGCCCGGAGCTGGACCCGGACGCTCAGATGAAGAGGGCCTTCTACCTCGACAAGTTCCTGGCTCACATCTCCGGAGTGCTCTCCGCGGCCTTCTCGGCTTTCAACCGCTATGGCCCGGCCCAGTTATTCTTCCGGATATCCGGCATCCCGGAGCCCCAGCAGTTCGAGAAGATGGATCCAAATCACGAGATGGACCTCCACGTCTCCTGGGATGCTCAGAATCACGATCCGGAGACGGTGGAGAAAAAGCTCACCCAGATGCTCCAGCTCGTCCAATACGATCGCACCGGCAAGATCGACATCTCGAAAATGCTAGATTTTGCTGCGGCAGCGATCGATCCGGTCCTGGCAGATACCGTCCTGCAGGCAGAGGAGCAGGGGACGGCCAAGGCAGCGAGGGACGTGGCAGAGGATCTGAGCATGATATATGCGGGACTCGAAATCGGTGCACGGCCATCCGGTCACCAGATCGCGATGCAGATCGGCCAGCAATATATGCAGCAACCAGACGTTGCCGAGCGCGCGCAGAATGACGAAGCGTTCGCAGCCCGGCTCCAGAAGTACTTTGGCCAAATCCAGCACCAGCTCCAGCAGCAGCAGAATGCTGAGACCGGAAAGCTGGGGACAGAGTCAGCCGATCTCCAAGGAATCCAGCAAGCAGGCTAAAAAATGGACCCGCAGACTTTTGAAGGTGCCCTCGAGTATCTGAGGACGACCGATTACGCGAAGATCATCGTGAAAGAGCTGGTCTCCCGCAGGGAAGCCGTTCTCACCGGCATGGGAGAGGCCGAGAATGAGCGAGAGGTCTGGAAGGCAGTGGGCAGAATCGATGCTCTAGACGGCCTGGCCCACGAGATCCTGGGAGAGGAATAGACGTTCTCAAAATAGTTCAGACAGGGTGTGCGAGATTTGAGTCACGCAACCGTTCGGGCGCAAAGAGAACGTATGACAGACCAAGATCAATCGGGGACCGTGTCTCCCGAACAAGAACAGGACACGCTACATACAGGAGACGACAACCTCTCAGAAGCAGAGGCAGTTGCGCTCCTGGCCCAGACTCCGGAAGACCAATCCGAGGGGGAAGCAGGCCATGAGAATGCCGAGCAACTTTCCGACGATGGGTTAACGGAGACAGTCGCTGGACTGGACTTGGACAACCTGACCGAGAACGAGTGGCAGGGAATAGCCGATCACCTAAATAGCCGCGGAGCAGATCGTATCGCTGGCTTGATTAAGGAGAGAAGCGAACTCCGGTCAACGCTCGAGGCCAGGTCGCAGCAAGAGGAAGACCCGCTAGCGCGGCCTTCCGACCCAGATAAGAATCCTTACCGCGAAGTCGAGACCGTCGAGGACCTGCAGCAGAAAGCCGCAGAAGTTGACGAGATGATTGAGTGGGCCGACAACCTCCTCGAGGAAAACGAAGATGAGCATTCCGATGCCATCGTTCACGAGGAAGATGGCCGGGAGTATACACTCAAGGAGATCAAGGGACTTGCTCGGAGTGCAAGGAAAGCACGTTCGACACATCTGAAAAACCGCTACGGGGAACTGCAAGAAAAGCAGGTGATCGCAGCGGAGCGTCAGCAAGCACGTCAGATTGCAGAAGATGAGTTCGCGTGGATGAAGGAAGAAGAGAACCCGATTCGGCAACGGTGGGAAGGTGTGATGAGTCACCCCGGCCTGCAAGCGTTGAAGGACGAGTTCCCCGAGATCCCGCTCGTGTTAGCTCACGCTGCGGATTCCATTCATCGATCAGAGCAACGGAAGGCCGGGAAAGGCCAGACGGCAAAGCAACAACCGCAAAGCCGCATGAGACCTCCCGAAAATCCAAGCGCTGGAACTGCCGCTCCTGCAAAGCAGGCGCCAGGGCCGGTCAAAGGACTGGAGAACTTGCAAACGCAATTCGAGCAAACTGGGGACTACAGGATCTTGGAAGAAATTCTCACTCTTCAAAACAACTAATTCTAACCGAAAGGAACATCTATCATGGCTTTTAGTAGCTCTTATGACAACCCGGCTGCGCCCGGGACCGGTTCTGCGGTGAGTAATAGAGAAGATCTGACCAATTTGTTAACGCAAATGGATCCGACCTCGACACCGCTCACCAGCTTGGCCCCCAAACGCAAAGCGAAAGCAACAAACCACGAGTGGACCTGCGATGGTCTTGCAAGCGTCGATTTCACGGGTATCGCTGAAGGAAGCGACATCACATCGTTTGACGACAAATTCGAAAACCGGGCTCGTCTCGGCAATAGAATTCAGGGTTTCCGACGTGATTACATGGTTTCCCAGGTCCAGCAGGCCGTTTCGAGCGTTGGTGCGAACACCTCCGCAGCGAAAGTTAAAAGTTTGCGTGAGCTGAAAAGGGATATCGAGGCCGCGATTGGTTCGGCCAACGACAAGCAGACTGGATCCGGTTCTGCGGTCTCGCTCATGCGCGGACTGACTGACTGGATTGACTCGGCTGGCCCTTCCGACGTGCCTTCCGCATATCGGACCTCGAGCAACCAGATCATTACCAAGTCGAACGCTGACGTGACTGAGGAAGACCTCAACACCGCGCTGGCATCGATGTATAATGTCTCTGGCAACCTGCAGAACGTGACCTGTGTGGCAGACACCAAGGTTCGCGAATCCATTTCGCAGTTCATGCGGACTGGAGCTAGCAACGACACCCAGCGTTACAACATCTCGGGCACCGGCAAGACGATCGTCCTGTCAGTTGACCTGTTCCGGAGCGATTTTGGGGATCTACGCTTAGCGAATTCTAATCCCGACTGCAGCGTCGATACTACATTCCACGATCGGGCTCACATTGTGAACACCGAGGCATATGGAGTCGCTAGTTTGATTCCGCCAAGCAGGTGTCCCTGGACGATCAGGGTGGTGGTGACCGCGGCTATTGCGAAGCCTGGTTGACCCTCGAGTGCTTGGACCCACGGGCCCACGCGAAGATCGATGAAGCTCGCAGCTAAATCCTAACTAACGAAAGGAACAACTATCATGGCTAGAGTAGCAAACAACGAGCTGAGCAACGGATACTCAGACTACATCACAATCAAACACGGTGACTTCACCGCAGAGGCTACGACCCAGACCTTCACCTTGGCTATTCCGGCCGGGGGGATCGTTAGGTCCGTAGGTTACTACCTTGAAACCGCATTCGACGGGGGCTCTACCAGCGCTCTCGCAATCGATATCGGGGACGGCAGCGATGCTGACGGCTTCCTGGACAACATCGAGACGCACGTCGATGCAACCGAGGTGACTTACTCCAACGGGGTTGGTGCCTACATCGACGGGGGGACCGGGACTGAGCAGCAGGGCAAGCTCTACACCACGGCTGACACTATCGACATCCTGTTTACCGCATCAGGAGCGAACGTGTCCGAGCTTGATACCGGCAAGATCACGGTCTTCGTCGATATGAAGCGTCTCAACCCTGAGAGCGTCTAATTTGGTTCCGTCCACCAAGGAAACCTCGGCCAGGAAGGTATAATGCCCTCCTGGCCGGGGGGATCCTGTCCAGATGATACAGGTCGTAGAGAACCTTACCCGGGCGCAGGAAGGAGAACTCCGGCGCGGAGGCCAACTCCTCGAACGAAGGGATGCTTACATTCAGCAGCAGGCTGCGCTCAAGGACGAGAACCTGAACGTAGATGGACTCTTCCGGGAGCTGCACGGGGCCGTAGCCAAGCAGGCTCAGAACCTGGCTGAAAACGAGCGGAAGGCCAATCAGGTGTCAGCCGCGGAGGCTCGAGAGTGGAAAGAGGACGTTCGCTTCAAGAAGCAGAAAACCTACCAGCACCGGGCCTCTATCCCAGCCGAGGAATACTTTGCCTTTGCAACCTCGCGACCTGGCTGCTGGGACGATGAAGAATTCACCAAGGACTACCTGAAACGTAACCCTCACCTGAAAAGTAACGACTGATGAGCCAGACCGAGACTTATGCCAATCTGCTCTCGACAATCGAAGCGCTGCATGGTGCGACGTTTATAGATGTTGAGAAGACTCGCATTCGTCACCTGGTGAACTCCAGGGCCCGGTCTGCCTATCGTGAGTCGGATCTCTGGGACCAGTTCCTGGTCACCGGAGAGGAGCGAGTGGTCAACGATTCGGATCCGACCAATCTTTACGTCCCCTTTGTGGGGACAACCTCTGCGGATACAAATTGCACAAGCATCCAAGCAGGAGACATCGACACTGTGCTCCGGGCTCATAACGCGAACCCGTTTGCCGTCACCAGTCCTCGAGAATACGAGGTCTTGATGGCCAAGGATGGAGTGATCCTCCCGGGCTACAAGGCCACCTACGGAGCATCACAGGCCATTACCGAGTGGGGATACCTTTTTGGATCGGCAATAATCACCCTGCCTGGAAAAACAGACGCTATCAACGGAGGGACGGTCAAGGTAGAAAACGTGGTGACGAGTCAGGCCGCGGCAAACGACATCGTTAATGATACGTTCACTCTGACAGCAGTGGGCGCTCAGGTGGATACCCCGGTCGATTCTGTCTCGGTCGCGATTGCTCATGCGTTTACGGTTGTGGCAAGCGAGAGCGACATCAGCACTGCAACTGTGTCATTTCCGGTTGTATACCTTACCTACAAGCGCAGGCTGACCGAAACCTACGGAGACCAGGACGGTGACACGACAACCATCCCAATGGAGTGGAGAGATTATATTTCGCTCGGGGTCTTTGCTGACACACTGGCCAGCGACGGGTTTGTCGAGAAGTCATTCGCACTGGAGGCCCGGGCAAACAAGGCTTTGCAGCTCGAACTCGAGCGACTCGACCGGAACCGCGGGAATCAATTTGTTAACCACCGGGTCAGGACTCACGGGAGTTCCCAGGCTCGACAGTCATCACAACTATAATGGCCTACGGAAGCCCCAGCGGGAACAGGAAGAAGTCAGCCCTGAAGGGTCTGTTTGAAACCCCAGCCCTTCCAAAGCCGAAAAAGAAAAAACGGGGAAAAATAGGTGGTCTGAATGATTGGCAGCGGAAAAGGATAGAAGCGCAGCTCGAGCAGTTTCAACGAGAGATAGCGGACGAGAAAACTCGGGATTTTCTGAAGTCGCTAATGAAGAAATAGTTCAGACAGCGGGTGCGAGAATTCCCGCATGGCTCAAGGACAGACGGCTTATTCTCTCACTGGTGGAAACGGTTCCACATTCATCAACGATACCTCGGCTCATACCGGCAGCTTCATGGCAATCCAGGCCGTAGGTGGGGCAGCGGCCGTTATCAACAATGCCTACACCACAAGCAACATCACAGACTTCGACACCACTCTGCAGATCGACTCGGGACAAATTATTTATGGCTCGTTCTCGCAGATCGCGCTCTCGAGTGGAGCTGTTTTGGCCTATAGCAGGTAGAAATGCCTGAAGCCCTCGACAGTCCGATTCTATTCGATGGGGACTCTGGCTTCCGAGCGCTAGTCACCCGGCTCCGGCCGTCTCAGCTCAAGCCTGGGGATGTTTCCATCTCCAAAAATATGCGCTTTGAGGAAAGCGGCACGGCCAAGGTGAGAGAAGGGTACTTGAACGTCTCGGGAGTTGTCCTTTCGAGCGACGTGTTCCCTTATTTACGGGCATCGACCGGGACCTCTGCGATTGTTCTGATCGGAGCGATTGGCAGCAGCACAGGAGCGGACCAAGGCTCTGGCAGGATCAGAATCACAACCGGGGGAGGTTCTCCCGTTGCTCACGGGCTCCCTGAGACTGGGGGCATGGTCAACCTTGCCAGCTTTACCGGTGGCACTGGAACGCTTAATGGCAACCGGGCTGCAACCTGGGTCGATGCAACGAATTTTGATGTTACTATCTCAGGGACGAGCGGATCCTGGTCCGGGGGCACGGCTGGAGCAGCAAAACTGACGGGAGGCCGACAGGCCATCTACGGATCCTGCCGGTTCACCAACCCAAACTCAAACAACGACGAATATATCATCATCGCGGACAACGATGGTGCGACCGCGGTCAAACTCTCGGACTTTACCACCACCGCGATTTCTTACCCGAGCGACACTCTCAACCAGGACGCACAGCTTCAGCAGGAGTTCGATGTCGTCATGCTGCGGCAGGACGGGAAGACTCCCTGGGCATTCGACCCGGACGACTCGGTCTATGGATTTAGCGGATCTGACGCAAGCGCACCTTCTTTCCGCAAGGTTTCATCCGGAACCTACACCCAAAAGGTGGAGATGCAGGGACAGGTGACTATCGACAAAGCTGGAAAATTCCTTTGGGCCAGAAACGCGGGAGCAGCTCACAACCTATCGACGGGAGACCGCATAGTAATAACGGACAAAGGTCCAACAACGCTCGTTGACGGGGACGAATACTTGATCACCAAAGTAGACGCAGACGAATTTTATTTCTATGGCAGGTCCAAGGCTGACGATACCGGAAGCTTGGGAGCGGATGTTTTCCTTCGCTCTCAGGTCAGCCTGGGTGGAGGATTCCAGCATCACCCGGCATCAGCCTGGGCAACCTACCACAACCGTCGAGTCTGGGCACCCTACACGCACGATTCCGCGGCCAGTCCGGCACGTCGCAGCCCGGCAATCTACGACGAACTCATTGCAAGTGACATCCTGGACAATTCCACTTTTGACACGATCTACAACCAGTTCCGCATTAGCGGAGGCACTGCAGATTTCATTGTGGGGCTGCAGCAGTTCGACTCAGACCGGCTTGTCGTATTCAACCGCAATTCGATCCACCAACTTCTGGGGACCTCAGGGAGCCTGGCTGATGTCCAAGTCAGGATGCTGACGAACGAGCTGGGGTGCCTGGCTCGAAAGAGCATCGTCTACCATGCCGGTCACTTGTTCTTCCTCTCCGACAACGGAGTGATGGGAGTCACCTTTGCCGACGCACTCAACCTGCGCGGCCTCGACCAACCACTTTCAGAAGCGATCGACTCCGAGATCAAGCGGATCAACCGGGCCCATGCGGACAAAGCCGTCTCCTGCGTCCACGACAACAAATACTGGCTGGCCGTCCCAACCGGGGACAGCGAGGTCAACAACGAGATTTTCATTTTCAACTTCCTCACCCAGGGCTGGGAGTCGATCGATTCCACAAGCGCAGACAACTGGGGCATCGTGGATCTGATCCCGGCCAGGACCGGCAAGGTGAACGAACTATTTGCCGTGACTGAGGACGGGGGAGTGCACCAACTCGACCAGACAGGGCTAAACCTGGACGACATAGCCCCTGCGGCCGGGGCCTCATCGACGGTCAAGACCACAATCCCAGCTCAACTACGCACTCGGGGCTATACGCACGGGACGATCGAGCGGAAGCGGTTCCAATTCCTGGAGGCCCAGTTCGTTTCGGACTCGGAGAGCGCTAGCGATGGGACACTCTCGCTTATAACTGAGGACCCAGACAGCACGACGACTCTGGGCACGATCGATACGATGCTCGGGGCAGTCTTGCAGAAAAGCGAAGGAGGCTCAGTTCGGGCTAGGACCGGCAATCCGCGAGGGTTCTCGTGCCAGTTCGACTGGACTCCCTCGCTTGGCCGACCAGAACTGCGCGCAGTAGGAGTTCGGGCCACCAACACGTTCAACACCGCAACCAGTACGACATAAGATGCCAAAGGTAACCACGACTACTTCCTTCTCGGAGGACGACCAGCTCACTCACGTTACGCTAAACTCGTTATTTACGAATTCTGCGTTTCATTCGAGCGCGGTTGACGACACAACCCTCGAGCTTTCATCCGGAGCGATTCGGCTGAAGGCTGCGGGAGGAGGCAACGGGATTGCGACCAGCCACATCAATGATGATGCAATCGTAGTGGCAAAGATTGCCGACGATGCAGTGGAAACTGACCAGATCAAGGACGCTAACGTCACGCTTGCGAAGATGGCAGTAGAGTCCGTTGATTCCGACCAGTACGTCGATGGAAGCATTGATGAGGAGCACCTTTCCAACGATGTCATCACCGGTCAGACTGCGCTCACTGCAGTCCCTTCGCTGACAGATGTCATGCTGTTTTCGGACGCGGATGATTCCGGCAATCTGAAGAAGCTCGACTTCATGCAGTATCTTCCGCTTCCGAGGGCATACGGAATCATCAAGATGGACGGTTCTGCTGGCACTGCTGATGCTCTCGGGCTCTACGGGTGTACCTGCACTGCGTATTCCGGTGAGACTTACACGTTCGACCTGACGACGGACATGAGTAGTGCCAACTACCCTGTGATCGCTCAAGACCATGACACCAGCGACTACGATGATGAGGCTGACTCAGTTGCAGTCGAGATCGTGGATGCAGGACAATTCAAAATACACGCTCCGGTCCTGACATCCCCCCGGCACGTCAGCTTCGTCGTATTCGGCACCCTTTCAACCTAGATGATCCTGCAGGCCGGTCACGTTGCGAGCCTGATCGACAAGGAACAGGTTCCGGCCCCGGTCTGGGATCTCATCAACCGGCTGCACGACTACGTCTACTCCTCTCCCGAGAATGTGGAGGTTGTCCACAATTTCGACCCGGAAGTGGTTCGGCTACTCATTGCCTACCACTACCTGAAGGAGACGCTGGCCTGGCACAGCACCGAGGGAGAAATCGACGGCCTTCTCATGTGGTATCGCTGCAGCCAGGACTGGACCTGGGACGACATCAAAAACTGGACCCCGGACGACAAGGACGGGGACTCGTTCTTCCTGGCCTTCTGCTGGGCCAAGCCCGGAATCCTGCGGGAGCTGTGCCTGCAGCTCATTGCCCAGGCACCGGACGTGCTAACCTCAAGACTCTACAGCCTGCGCGAAAGAAAGGATGGACCGACCTTGGTAGAGTGGTCGCAGAAGATCTTTGTAAGAGTTCTAAAGAATCATGGGCAAGAAATCAGATCCTCCACCGATGCCAGACCGCATAGACGCGAACCAGAGCATGGGAAGATTCCTGTTTGGCTCAGACTGGGAAGCAGGCCAGGGGATAACGGATCCGGAGTTCCAAAGAAGACTGGTACAGGCCGAAAGACAGTACGGGCCCGAGTATCTCCAAAATGAGCTAGGACGGCAGGAGACTGCCCTGTTTGGCCGGGGAGGCCAGGAAGGGCTTCTGTCCCTCTATGAGCGCGCGGCTCCGGTTACGGAGAGGATGCGCGCTGCCACGGCCAGGTCGCAGCGAGAGGCTGACCTGCGCGACGTGAGCGATCTGGGAGCGGATTACATAACAGCTCTGCGCGCGAGCGACCCGGCAATGCAAGGCTTGATTGAAAGCCAGACCGGCCTCACAGAGGATCTGTATTCCCGGGCCCGGGGAGTGACTCCAGAACAGTCCCGAATGGCCCAGCAGAGTGCTCGTGAAGCGACTGCAGCGCGAGGCAGGGTGGGAGACAATATGGGAATCTTCTCAGAGGCTCTGGGACGTGAGGGAATCCTGCGTCAGAACCGGGCAGAAGCGCAACAAGCCGGTGGTGGTCTATTCCAGATGCTGGGAGCGACCGGGGCCGATCCGATGATGGCCGTCCTGGGACGACCCGCAGCGGCAATGCCCTACAACTTCCAGACTGCCGGTGGAGCGATGGGATTATCTCAGCGCGCGACTCCACAAGTATTCAACCCGGATATGGGAGTGAACATGGACCTGGCTCGTCAGGGCATGGAAACACAATACCAGGCCGATACCTACGGGAGCCAGCAGGCCATGCACGGTCAGATCTGGGGAGGGATCGCGCAGGGACTGGGAGCCTGGGCTGGGGGTGTAGGATAAAATATCATGCCAAGAATAGGTGATACCATCAGGCCCGAGTTACAGAGGGCAGATACCAGCGGAATGCTGAAGGGTGCAGCCATTGGCGCGGAAGCGATGGGGCAAGGGCTCGCAGCTCTCGGAGCTGGGGTTGGCCAAGGCCTCGAGAAGCGCAAGGCAATCAAGGATTTCACCAAAGAGAAGGAGGTCCAGGCTACGGCTTTGGCCAAGTTCTTGCCGGAGGATTCCCCGTTCAAGGAGATGGCCCAGGGCGCGGCCGACTTTCTGAACGACCCGGAAAACCGGCAGAGCGAGAGGTTTGCGTTTGCCAAAACGATGGAGCCGAACTTCAAGCTGGCCTCCGACGCAATGAGCACGGGGTTTGCCGCGAAAACAATGCAGCTCCAGGCTAGTGCCCGGAAAGGCCAGGCTATGGGGCTGGCTGACTTTGTGAACTCACAAGGAGACCCGGAGAAGCTGGCAGAGATCTCTATCGGCACACTCAAGGAGCTGGGAGAAGACCAGGAGGCCGTCAATGCTTACAAGTCGAGTGCGATGCAGGCAATCCTCGCGCAGCAGAAAGGCACCGGCACTCTGTCGGTGGACTCCTTTAAGCGGGTGAACCCGAAAACGGGCAAGGTGGAGGAGCATCAGTTTATGAAGCAGGGGTCCAAGATCCTCCAGATGTTTGATCCAGTGCCGGTCGAGAGACACGGAGTGCTGGCCGGGGACGAGAGACTCACTTACGAGGAGAAAAGCGCAAGACAGACGGCTGCACTCAAAGGACAGGAAGAGAGGCTCACCGCGCAGCCCAAGCTAGAGCAAAGCACGGCAGGATTGGCTAAGGCTCTGAACATCATTGGGACAAATACGGTCTACTCCGGGGTTGGGGGAAACCAGGTCAAGTTCCTTAACGAGGTCGGTGCTGCCCTTGGCTTCGACAAGGCAAAGCTGAAAGCCAAAAACGCTCAAGTCCTTCTAGTCGAATACGGCAAAGAGGTGATGGGGCAGATTCAGCTCACTAAGGGAGCGGTTTCTGAGAAGGAGATGGCTTATTTCTCCAAGATTTCTCCCGGCCTGGACAAGTTGCCGGAAGCAAACGCAGAGATCCTTCGAAACAAGCTGAAGTATGCCGACCGGGAGCTGAAGATTGGTCGCATGGTAAGGGAGCTGCAGGTCGAAGGGAAAACCTCCCAAGAGATTGAAGCCGCGATCAATCAGTACTACATAGACAACCGTGTCCTGACTGATGAGTATATCGACGCTGCGCTGAAGGCCGGTGGATTTGAAACTGAACCGGTCAAAACCACTCGGGAGTTATCGGAGGATGACGCGACCCTTCTAGATGCCTTGTCACGGGACGGGAAAGTCCAGCCCCCCGGGAATCCCCCAGGGCCGGATGACAAAAAAGTAGACCTGCGCTACTCGAGGCCGGGGCATCCCCAATTCCCCCGGGCCCAAAGAACTCGAAAAACAGGGATCCCCGAGTGGTATGCCAATCCGGAGGGCAGATCAGCCTTCGAGCAAGTCAGGGACACTCCAGGCGCCCCCGGCACCTTCGAGGGCTACAGCAATTTGTCGAGCGCTGAGAAGCTCGCGCTGCGGGACGAAGCCCTCGAAGGGGCTCCTCGTGCTGTGAGAGTTCCAGAGGCTCCTGTCCCGGGAGCATTCAAAGTACTGGACACTCACCGTGCTACTCCCGCAACGAGAACCGCTCTCAAGGGAGTGAAATACGTCATCTCAACTGACTTTAATGCCGGAAAAAAAGGGAAGCCTGCTCCGGCACCTGGCATTGAAGTGGTGGTTCCTAAACACGCTCCCGCGGGTGCCGTTTCCAAAGTGAAACAGTATCTGAAAGAGACTGAAGCCTGGATGCGCTCCAAAGGAGTGAAAACTTCGATCCGGACGACCGGCAAGAACAAGGATGGGGTCATCTACGAGGGTAAGAGTTCCAGGTTCTACTACACTGAACCGTTTTTCAAAACCGATGCAGACTCCCGCAAAGCGATCGAAAAGGATCCCCGCGGCTATGCCCGGATCCTGGCCAGAACACTAGGCACTTTGCCGGGAGTGACGTTCATTCCTCCGCATACAGCGAGGGACAAGGGGGCTGAGTTGCCGGGTTCAAACATCAGCGAGCAAGCCTGGGCTCTAAAGCACGTCATCCCCTATCTCCAGGAACTTTCCACCCGGTAAAATGCCAGCGGAGATTCTCGACCTCCAGGCGCAACGGCAAGAGCAACTGGAACGGTTGCAGAAGCAGGGATTTGTCTCCCCCGAGGGACAGGTTACTCCTCGGGGCACCCTTGAACTGAACCTGCGGAAGTACGAATTCGACCCGGGGGTTACTGATAGATTCAGAGGATACTTCGACCGTGGATTCATTCAGCCAGACTTCAGCAAAACCGAGGATGGCCGGATCTATTTCATGGACAAGCGGACGGCCGTAAGCGAAGGAGAGGAGGCATTTGCGAGATGGCATGAGCTAGGCGCCTGGGACGAGTGGGAAGACAAGATTGCCCCTCGAGATCCGGAGACCGGAGAGAAACTCCCCTTTCACAAGGTGGTTATAATGGGGATAAAGGCTCTAGCCACTGAGATGGTCCCGCAAGCTGCCACTGCTGCAGGGATAACGGCCCGAGCTGTGACCCCGAAAGAAGTGAACTGGTTCTACGACTGGCTCGGTGGAGCCGAACTTTTCGGCGCCCCACTTGCTCCTGCGCTGCAGACAATTCTGCCTGGAGCGTTCCCGGGCTACCTGCTTCGACAAGCCAGGGAAGCCGGTGATGTGTCTTTGGAGGAGGTGGATCAGATTGCAGATGACATGACCGCAGCTTCAATAGGCAAGGCTGCTGTGGAAGCGGGGAGAAATCAGGTATGGATCAGCAAGGGCCTCGCGCTACAGACGGCCTGGGCCGCGAAAGAACTCTACGGTAAAGACCAGGAAGCCAACTACATTCAGAAGCTCTATGAGTTTGAGGAAGCCATGCAGGAGTTCGATGACATGGATGCGGTGGATGGGATTGCGCAGGCAGTGTCCTTCATGCAGACAATGGAGGAGATGGTCCCTGGCTGGTTTGGGGTGGAGCCAGACTTAGATCTGCAATTAAAGGAAATCGAGCGAGCCAAAGAGTGGGTCAGGGATGCCCGAGAAAGGGTGCCCAAGCAACTTCTCCAGAGAAATGATCAGCGCTTTGCCTCGGGGGGTGAATTTTTGGACCTTCCCATCCCTGCAACGCTAGCGGCAAGCTGGAGCCTCAAGATCGGGAAACGGTTGATGAGGACGGCCACTAAACTTAATCGGGAAATCGCGGAGAAGACGGCCAAACGCGCGCTCGTCCAGCGATATATCGACAAGGGGGTACAGGCCACTCCCCACGTCAGGAAAGGGGAGAAGGTTATCCCCACGGGTGCTTACAAGCAGAAGGTTGCAGCGCTCACTGACGAGATTGGAGAACTGCAGGGTCAACTCGGGAAGATCGAAGCCACCACCGGACTGGGAGGCTCACTTAAAGACCTGACCCGCGGAGTAGCGAGCCAGACAACTGCAGCCCTGTCGAAGGCCATGTCAGGAGCAGAAAGGTTCCTCGGAAAGAGAGATTGGGGAACCAAGGCACTCGATATGCTGGACAGCGCGAAAGTTGGCATTTCCACCGCAAATAAATTTAGAGGCTTTGCATTGGTTGCAGGGTCTGCTGCTGGCACCGGAGCGGGATTTGCGGTCGGTGGGCCGGTGCTTGCCGGAGTGGGACTGCTGGCAACTCTCCCCGGGCGCCTCAACATCCTGAAGGCCGCATTTATGACGGTTGGGGGCATGGGAGCGGAGCTTCTCCAGCGACGAGCAACCAATCCTTACTGGCTGCGAGTGGCAGAGGCTTCGAAGGGAAACGTATGGGCTCGCAATGGGGCTCTGGGAATGGACCTCTTCCGCTATCCGGCACGGGTGACAGGGAAGGCCGCAGGAGCCGGAGTCAAGGGCATGATTGCAGAGGCTCCGTTTGCCATGATGGGGAGCCTTCACCGAGGCCCGGAAGTGTGGGCTGCAGAGATGATGTCCGAGGGATTGCTCTTCAGTTCTCCCGGAATGGTAAAGGGCATGGTGCACGGCATGGGAGGGATGCCTGCGATAGCAAAGAGGGCTGAGTTCGACAGGATGGCCCTGGCTGATGCGGCAGAACTCCGCAGGGACCTCGACACTGATCAGCAAAGAGCTGCGTTCGACCGGCTGGGCCCAGAGCATCGCAGAGAAGCTGGAGTGTATGGAGCCACCTTCCCGGACATTGACTGGAGGTTCGACCCGGACGCGACAGAAAGCTCCTGGAACAATAAGACAAAACGGATGACCATCGCGACTAACTCACGGGATCCGATGAGTGCCTTGATCGGTCACGAAGTTGCTCACCATCTCCACGACCGTGGACTGGTTGACCTGGTCAAGGAAGAGCTTGTGGGGCCTAACGGGGCCCTGCGCATGACCGAGTCGCAGTATCTTTTGTCCGAGGCAAAGAAGAACCAGCGGGGAGAGGTGGTCCTTCCCTCTGAGGCCGAACTGCAGGCTGAGAGAGACCGGGCCCGGATGGACGCAGAGGGAAACATAATTCTTCCGGATGACCCTGGTGAAGCAGGCCTCGGCACAGTGCTTCCGGAACTGATGCCGCTTAACGAGCTGGGCAAAGAAGTGAAGCAGAAGTACGAAGCGCGCAGGGGAGAGACGATCGGAGACGACGAACTGGCCCTGGAATACTACGCGGAATCCGTTGGTGCAGCCTTGTCCGGGAACCGGATCAAACTCCAGGAGCTGGTCAGGCGCCACCCGCTTGTTCGTCGTCTCATCGATGGCACACTTAACAGGTTCGCATTCGGACGGGAGTTCCTTCTGAGGAACGGAGTGCTGTTCGACCGGCACGGCAATCCTACCTCTGGCCAGGGAGTCATGGGTGCGATTGCACAAAGCCCTACGCTGGCTCGCGCGACTGAGACCTACTTGCGAGAGAACGCAGGAAGGACCGTCGAGAGCGTCTCAGAGAAGGCCGTCAACCGAGCACTAAGCCAGGCCGAACCTCTGACCGCGGAAGAAGAGGCCAGAGCTATCGAGGAAGACCTCGTCAACTACGCTTTTGATGAAGACGGCAATGTCAAGTATCTGCCCAACGGACGGCCGGAAGGCATCGATGAGGAAACTTGGAAGGGACGAGCGACTGCAGGGCTCACCATCATTCAGGATCTGGCTGAGAGGTATGGAGTGGAACCGGTCACATTTAAGAACGGGGAGAAGGCCTACCGACTCTCCAGAACGCAGTGGGACGAGGTTCTCCGACTCCTGCACGAGAGTGGTTGGTACAATCCGCGGCAGCTAAAGATCTTCGAGGGGATGATAGATGCGGTCAACCGAGCACCTGGTGACTCGTTCCATCTCCACTACCACGGGATCTACTCGACAGACAAGGTAGGGAAGAAGCGAGTCCCCAAGCAGGGACGACTAGCCAAGCGCAAGCTCGGAGTGCCCTACGACATTACCGTCTCGAAACTTGGCAACATCCTGTTCCGGATGATCGACATGGATCAGCTCCAGAACAACGCAGAGAAGGCATTCAATACGAAGCTCGGCAAGGAACTCTACAACAGCACGGCAGAGATCATGCGGGACCTGGAAACCCTGGCCAAGAATCACAAGGAAGGGAAACTCAACCTCGAACACTTTGGCAGACAGGACAAGGTCAACTTCCTCAATGCGATTCTGGGAGAGATCAACAAGGAACACACTGCAAAGAATCCGCTTCTCCTCAAGCCGATATTCAAGGGCTTTAAGAACAAGTACGCTTCGATAAAGAGCTTCCGGTTGGATCGCATCAATCGCGCTCGTCTTGCCAATGCGAAGGCATTGCCCTTCCGCGTAGAGGAATGGCAGCAGAACCTGATGCCGAATCCGGACGACATCCGGAGGATGCCGGAGCAGCTAGACGCTGACCACCGCGCTGCGGTCGAGACCGGTGACACTGAGACCGCGCAGAGGATGGTGGATGATGCTGGGGAGAAAGCAGGGCTGGCACGTCTTTACCACGGCACTGAGGACGAGTCCTTCACTCGCTTTGACGTGCCAGCTTACTTTAGCGACAGCAAGGATTTCGCTGGAAGGTTTGGGTCTAAAGTGCGGGAGCTTTTTGTACTATCAAAGAACCCCGAACGCATTAACGGCCTGACAGACGGGAGGCATTTTGAATGGGACGCAGAGGACGTTGCGGAGTTTAGAAAAAGGGGACGAGACTCAGTGCATATCTCGCATCCGGAGGGAGACGTTGTAGCGGTGTTTGACTCCAATCAGATCAAGTCTGCCGACCCTGCGACCTACGACGACCAGGGCAACCTGATCCCGCTGTCGGAACGGTTTGATCCCAAGAGCGACGACATCCGGAGGATGCCTGCCAAGCCGGAGTGGGTGGGGGACTACCCAACTTACTTTGACCCGTCCGAGCCGGTTGTCTCAGTCGAGAACCAACCCGGGTTTGGCTCAAGAATCCTGAGAGGATTGCATACCGCGAAAGCATCCGTTCAGCGCAGGTTCTTCCGCGAAATTGAGGAGGCAATATCTCATCCCAAGTCCGGAGACGTGATCGCTCACGAGATGGGCCTGGCTGGCTTGCTCGGTCCAGAGGGGCTGAAGACAACCGAGCCTGCGATGAGCGTCTACATCAACAAGACCGGCAAGATTGAGATCAACCAAGCCCGGCAAGTTGGAGGATTTGTTTCCAGGGAAGCGGCCGAACTCTATGCGCTGATTCGCGGCTACTACACCTACCAGGAAGCTGTAGCCGGTTACAACCCGGTCGAAGGTGGGAAAATGACTGGGGCTCAATTCTATCTCGGTCGCGGCCTGAAGACCAAGAGTGAGGTGACCGGGGTCATGCGAACGGTCAAGAAGGCTCTGCGGGATGCCGGGCTCAAGAAGCGCAAGGCCGCAGAGGACTTTGCCTTTTACCCTACTCCAGAAGGCTTCAACCTGGTTCACCTGGGCTTCAACCCGGACATCACTCCGGCAATCCGGGATGGAGTTCTCGATGAGGTAGCGGAGTATGTCAAAATCAACGAGTATGTCGAATTTGACACAGACACGTTTTACGAGTTCAATAACTGGACTCCAGACGATATTATCGAAGAAGATGGAAACGTCATCAAATCAGCCCCCGGAGGTGAATATTTTCGGCAAGCCATCAAGGAAAAGGCGCGCAGCCTCGGACGACCCAATATACTCACAGGGGTGGACCGTAGGATCGGCTCCCGTCTCCAGACAGTCTACGAAAAGTATTCCGAGGACCTCGGACTCGGACGACCAGGACGACAACCTGCAAGAAGGTTCAGAGACCAGGGAGCCTTAAAGGGGGAAGAGCATGGGCCAGAGGCCATCCCGGTTCGCTACAAGACCCACCGGACTGGGGAGCTGGTCTTTGACAAGTACGGCAAGCCGAAACCTATTGAGGTGCCCTACAAGCTGACCGAGGGGACCTTTGTAGACGAACCTCACCCGGCGCCCCGGGATCCGACCATAGGTTACTTAGAGGACGGGAACAGGCACTACGACCTCACCGGCCCCAACAAGAACAAGCTGCGCGAGCTGGCCGAGAACGGATCGGTCGATCATGCGGCAGACCTTCTCGTTGAGGAAGCCACCAGGGCCCTGAACATCCCGGAGATTGCCTCCGGCCTGGGTTGGTATTCTAGGATGCGGGAGAAGCTGGGTGGAGCCCTGGGGGACTTCTTCGACATCTTCACGCAGTTCCTGGGAGCCACCTCTGCGCAGACCCCGGTGGAGACGAACTTCAGTCAATCGATGGACGTTCTCGACCAGTACCAGAACGGCAAGTTCGAGGAGACCATCCCCGCTTACCTGGCTCTGCGCAGTGCCCTGAAAGAAGGCATCGATGCTACTCGGGAGCTGCTGATCAAAGAAGGGATCAAGCCCAAAGGGAAGACCCTGTCGAAGCTGGCAGATGATTACATCGAGGCAAAGAACCTGATGCCGCAGCAGTACAACGGAGCACTATTTAATGCAAACGGCAGCGCAGTCCTCAGGGTGGTGGCCGGGGTATGGTTCCAAGAGGTAGCAGCACCCAAAACTCCGCAGTTCGCGATGAACCTCTTTGGGACCTCCCTCCGGGCCACCATAGATGTCTGGGCCGCGCGGACGTTGCGCAGGATCTTTCACCGAGGCACCCAGCGCTGGAGGATCCAGCCCGAGTCTGAGACAGGAGTGAACAACCTCGACTTTGCCCTCGGGCAGATGGTCTTTGCCCGGGCTGCAGAGAGGCTGGAGATGTCCCCGGACGACCTCCAGGCACTCATGTGGTTCGCAGAGAAAGATACCTGGGCCAAGAACGGCTGGACCGGAGAGATCGGAGCCTTTAAGGGTAGCTTCGATGCTGCCGCGGAGGTCTACTTCCCCACCGGGAGAGAACCCCGCAGGCTTGATCACGGCCGAAATATCATTACTTTCCTACAGAAGCGCAGACTGGTAGAGCACGACTACACTCTCCCTGCTGCGGAAACCAAAAAGGAGGAAACCCTCCGCAAAACTCATGTCCAAGACCTACGGGAAGCATTTTTCCAGCCGGGAGTCCAAGAGTGGCTTGTCGAAGCTGGAACAGAGAAAATTCGTTGAGCTGGCCAGAGCGGCCTCTCAGGAGCATACAACTGACCCCGTGGACGTTGTCCTGGAGGAGGCTTTTGCTCGCGTAGCGTCTCGTCGAAGGAGCCGCAAAAACGCTCCAATGCCCAAGTGGAGTTTGTAGGCAACCCGGCATTTCTGTCGCTCAGCCGATCTTTAAATCGCTCTTTGCAGAAAAGTTGAAATTAATTCAACTGGCCAGGTGCGTCAGGGAGAGATTCGATCCAGTTGTCCATCGAAGCCCTGGAAATCAGCCTCCGTTTCTTGCCATGCTTCCCGTTTCCGGTGGTGTAGAGCTTGCTCTTGATGGTTCCCCTTTTAATCTCCCGCTGCAGGGTCCTCTCACCGAGTCCGCAATAGGCTGTCGCAGCCTTAACTGATAGCCATGCGCGCTCGAAGTCTTCCATAGGGGGGATTTTAGCCCCCGGAATCAAAGGAGGAACCCTTTTCTTACGCTCCGGGCAGATTCTCCATTGCCCGGGACAGAGCCTCGTCATGGTGGGTGTAACGGGCATGGATCCCGTCTGCCTTGTGCCCTGTGAGCTTCTTGCGAACATCACTGTGGACATCTGCGTTGGCCAGCCAGGAGGCAAAGCTGTGTCGCAGACTGTGGAAGCTGCGCCTGCCTACGTCCCCTCCCGGAGCCTCCACATCCCGCTCTACACCGGCCCGGGCCATGATCCGGGTGAAGGTGCCGGAAATGGTCTGGATCGACTTGGAGGAGAGCAGAGGGAAGAGGGGCCCGGTCTTCTCTCCCATCCACCCGTAGACCGGAGGAGTGATCGGGATGGTGACCGTCTCCCCAGTCTTCGCTGATCTGACGACCAGGTTGCCCTTGTGGACGTTCTTGCTGGTTAGCCCGAGGATGTCCCCCAAGCGCAGGCCGGTGTGCCCACCGATCAGAATGAGACCCTCCCACTCATCGTGATCGTAAGCGGCTCGGGTGAAGGCCTGGAGGGTGGAGAACTCCTCCTTAGTAAAGGGCTCCTTCCGGGTGCTGTCGCGCTCCTTGAAAGGCCTGATCTGGGGCCCGGCCGGATTGCTGGCAATGAGCCCCTGCTGGACCGCGGCCTCCATCATTCTCCGGAAGGCCCGGAGCACCAAGTTGCTGTAGCTGTCTGCATGGTCCTTGTTGATGGCTTTGAGCGCTTTCTGAACCATTTTAGTGGTGAGACCATCGACCGGCCCCTGGGCCGTCTTCTTGCCGAGCGATTGAGTCATAAGGCTGCGGACGTTGCCGTATATTTTCACGGTCTTCTCTGAGATGTGGGGAGTCTCTCCTTCAATCCAGGCCGCTAGGTGCTCATCCAAGGTGATCCGGTGGTATTCCGGGTTGGCAATCTGGTGAGCCCTCCGGAGCAGTGCCTCTAGCCGCTCCAGGGTGAGGGATCCCTCCTCAGCATCGTTCGCTGCCCGGCGCAGGAGATCCTGGAAGGTCTTCCCCAGTCCGGTCTCCTTGAGGGCCTCCCGGCGCATCTCTGCCTCCAGGTCCACGGCTACCTTCGCTGCCTCTCGCTTCACCGTCTGCTTGGTGGACTTCCTGACAACCGATCCATCCGGGCCGTAGAACTTGACCCAGTAGTACTTCGATTCCTTCTGTTTGAAGAGATGTGCCATGCCCATGACTATGACCGACTATGACCGACTACAAGCGCATTCTGACGATAGTAAGCCATAATGCCTTGAGGGTTAAGGACAAGCTACCACTAGGTCGTAGGTTCGAATCCTACCGCAGGAGCCACTTTAAATCCCTCAACCTTAACGGTTTGGGGGATTTCACTTTTCGGGAAAAGGCCAACTATGACCGCAACTATGCCCGGTTGTCTGCCACTTTGGCTAGACTAGTCCCGGTCTGCGCGCTTCTCATCCGAGGTCAGCGGGATGTCGTGGCCCAGCCCTCGCAGCCCTTCCCGGATCAGGCGCCGGATGACTCTGGATCGAGTCTGGTCGCTCGCTTTCATCTCGGCCCTCATGGCGCGATCGG
>Ga0209756_1000774_pt1 | contig 31177 bp, 66 predicted proteins | sample ETNvirenome_6_85_FD_184071 | JGI IMG/M metagenome (GOLD analysis project Ga0209756, IMG submission 184071) | Marine viral communities from the Pacific Ocean - ETNP_6_85 (SPAdes) (version 3) | ecosystem: Environmental > Aquatic > Marine > Oceanic | place: Pacific Ocean | collected 2013-06-19 | reverse complement strand
TTCTCAAGAAAGAATATGGAGCTTTCATAATATTGAACGTCATCTTCCATTTAGCTGATTCTTCATTTAAATAAGTTACTTTAGCTAATACCCAATTACGCCATACTGTAACTTTGTTATAAGTATTCATGGGTGACCGTACAATAGCCATTGGAGAAGCTTTTACGCATCTTCCAAATGCTTTAAGTCCTTTCCATAGTTCTGGTGCAAGCAAACCTACTCCCATCAGTAATAACACAGATGAAATACTTGTAGTAAGTATTGCTTGGGAAGCAAATATAGCTAAAGAATTTTGAACCATTGATTGTGATATATAAAATTCTAATCTAAAAGGACTACCCACTATAGGAAATATTGGGGAGAGTAGAGATACAGGATTTATAAGTAACAAATACAGAATGGAAATTGGTACTCCAATTAAACCTGTTGTCAAAGCTATAGACCCAATAGTCTTCCTAGTAAAAGTTAAAAGAAATTTTTTCCACCCATTCATTTTTTGTCTCCTTTCTCAAACAAATTTTTTCGCATACCTTCTGCTGACTCTTCAATTCCTTCTTTATATAACTCATCCATTTTTTTATGATGCCTAATTTTTCCGTGATTTCTACCTCTAGTATATTCAATCTCTTTAGGATTAATATAAATATGCAAAAAATCCTTTTCTTCTTTTACAGACTTAAGCAATTCTGTTTTCAATATATTATACTTACTTTGTAAAGATTTTAGAGAAGTCTGGTCTACAGCATCTGGTTTATTGTCAACTATCCATTTAAGAACTGAATCCCTTCTTCGTTTTAAGGTATCTTTTAACTCTCGTTTTTGTTCAGGAGACTCTAAAGCAGACTCATCTACTATAGAATCTAACTTAGAATTCGTTAGATTCAAAACAGTATCAGCTGCTGACTTATAATCTGCATCAGTCATCTGTTTATATAGATTAGAAGCATTTCCTATAGCTTTTCTATGTTTTTCAGAAGTCTGGTCTCCATAAATCTTCTCTTGTTGCTCATCATCCATCATAGTACCAAGCTCATATATATAATCACCAGCCCAATCATACCACCCAATTTTTGGGGCTGGGCTTTTGGCTCTATACTGTAGAGTTCCTCCTTGGTCTAATCTATACATCTTACCGTCAGATTCAACTAAATTATCATGCATTGTTCCAGTTACATCATGATTAGCTAAAATCATATCTATGAATATTCCTTTTTTAATATCTGGATTATTTAAAAATTTCTCTGGAGTAGTTGAACTAGATGGCTCTGTTATAGTATCAGGCAACCATTTAGAACGTGTTGCTTTTCCTCCTGAATAATTAATTAGGTCTGTTTCAGGAACATTAATTCCAGCCAACTTGTAAATATTATTAGATATCACTTCTGCGATATTCCTATTTTCATCTTCAGTTTTAACATAAAAATGATTTCCTTCTTTGTCCTTCATACCTCCACCTTTATTAGAACCTAACTTACCCCCATTTTCACTATTTATTAAAGTATTATCTTTATTAGTCATAGGTACTAAAACCTCAGAAAAATCTGTTTTAGACTCAGTAATACCTTGTTGTATATCTCCCAAAGCATTTTTTCTCGCCACCTTATTTGTATGATTCTCCCAATCAGTAGTATATCCTTTAAGTGCCTTATTTTTAACAGCTTCTCTAGTGCTTTCACTTGCTGTAGGATATTGTCCCATAGGGAAAAGGTTATCTACCCAATTGGAACTCCCCTTTTTATAATACCTATCAGGAGTGTCGCTGGTAATATCTGCATGAAGATATAATTTAGAAACTTCTGTAGCATTATTTAAAAATATAGTTTCTCTTTCCTTGTCATGTATATCGACTCCTTTAAATAAAGCAGCGAACATCATTAAATCATTTTTATTAACTTTTGAAAGCATTGCATATTTATCCTGCCCCCAACCAGCACCATTGTCCTTCAGTTGTATAGGAGATATTGCACCACCAGTAATTGTAGAAGAATGAGCATGGACGGAAAAACCTTCCCCATCTTCACTCAATCCCTCGTCCCAGCCCAAAAAATTTTGAATCATTCCCTTATCATCTTCAGTTTCGTCAGCTCCCATTCTTCTTTTACCTGTATAGGCCTGTATAGAAGCTCCATCTAATCCATAGTCTCCTACAACCTCTCTTGCGCCACTAAATTTACGCCAGACACCTATATAACTATCATTTGGAAAAGCTACGTCCCATATATCCCCATTTATATTGCGTAAATTTTGATAATAATCTCTCATCATAGCTCTACCGAATGCTATATTCTGTTCAGATTCATCTAAAGAATCAAAATGGGCTTTACCGTCACCATGTTTAGAACTAAGATACTCTTCTAAAGCCTGTTGTCTAGTCTCAGTATCTCCAGACTTTCTGTAAGATTCACCTAATTGTCCTAAAAAGGCGTTCTGATGTTTTAAATGTTTAAGACGAGGGTGATATTCTTTTTCTCTAATTTCTCCATAATCAGCAATATTCGTATCTGGTCTACTGGTAGGGTCTACTCCCAATTTAATTTTATCTCTAACTCTCTGATTTGCAGCAGCTCTATGGTATACAAAGTCCCAAGAATCTACATCTCGTGTTTGGACATTACCATCACCATCTAAATATTTATTAGAAAGTGTATTACCATCGGCAAAATTATAAGACTCTCCCCATGAAAAAGTTCCTTTACCGTCCGTCAAATTATCGTCATACTTTTCATAAGCCTCTATAAGCTCTTGTCGTTGTGAATCTGTTCTGTGAGTTAAATCACCTCTTGTATTAATCTCCTCGGAAAGAAAATAACCATACATATAATTATTAGGTCTTCCTTGGAAGTCAGCTACGACATCAGCCATTAAATTAGGCATTAAAATCTGTGCTAAACCATTATTAACACTACTCCCTGCAAAAGGTTCTCCTCCAGCATTCATCCATCCACTATCATCGTCAGGAGGTAAACCTGCATGTCTCTCAGACATACCTCTAGTAAATGCCCAATGTAGTCCTGATAAACTTGGGACAAAGGAATCTTTAGCATGTCTAGTACCACTAATATATCTATTTATCCCCTTGCTTATACTGTCATCAGTATAACTCACGTCTTGATTATCCAAAGAACTTATGAATTTAACACCATTTTTCTTATCTATTTCTTCAAACAGTGTACCTAGTAGATTTTTAATCTCTGCATCAAAGAAATCATTTTTGTCAGGATTAATAGACATCTGTATATTTTTTACTAATAAACGAGCAAACTCTATATATTCTGGTTGAGAATCCCAATTCTTAGGAAATGTTCTATGTTCAGCATAGTCTTTAGCAATATTACCCATTTGTTCTTTTACACGGTTAACTTTATCTTTAAAAGATTGACGTGACGTTGAACCTATCTTACCAAAAGCTTCTTGTTTTCTTTTCTTTATAGTATTTTTCTCGTGTTGATGAGTAGCCATAGCTAGAGCATTCATATCTCTTTCAGAAGAAGTAAGGTCTCTATTGTCGTCTTTAAATAAACTATCCTCATCTATATCTTTTATATCTGTATTCTGTCTTAATAACTCGAAAGCTTCATCTGGAGTCACCCATTTTAGCTCAGATGTCTCATCTCCAAAATCTTTTTTCTCAGTATTTTCGTCAACGTGCATTATAAAATATTTATTATTACCAAAACCAGATTGATAATGCCCAGCAATCTCATCACCTAGCTTAGGTTTAAGACCTGTTTCTTCAAATACTTCTCGTAAAGCTGCATCTTTTCCTTCTTCTCCTTCATTAGCTCCACCTTTAGCAAAACTCCATTCCTGATTATTAAAAGGATTTCCATCTTCGTCTGGTTTAGGTTTTCGTAAAAGAACCATTCCCTGTTCATTCATTACTATCCCACCAAAAGACATCTCACCATCTTCTGTTTTAGCGTGTGTATCTTCAAAGAGTTCTGGATGAAATTTATGTAGCTGTCGTTTATCTATAAAAAATCCTCCATCAGTACTTTTTATAGGATAAATAGGGGGTTCTAACTCTGAAGGACTAGTTGGAGGTTCTTTTCTTGGTAGATATTGTTTATCTATTAAATACATTCGGAACTGTAAAGGAAACTGCATACGAAGTTGTTCTCTTTCTTGTTCCTTTTGTTCTGTTTTACTAGGGACACCAGAAAAAGAATCTGATATTGTGTTGTCAGCAGTTTGCTGCTGGTTAACTGTCGGTATACTTATATCTTCTTGTTTTGTTATAAGTATATGTTTTATTAAATTATTTATATTTTTGGAAGTCATGCTATTCCTTTAAAGAAGTTGGAAATATATATATTATTATACACAATTTATTAAGATTTTCTTATTCAATGGATATACCCCTTCTTAGGGGGTATATCCATTGATATTTATATAAGTGGAGATTTTATAAATTCTTCCGGCAAAAAGACTTGTTTAAACCGTTTAAGATAAGTTCTCTCTTCTTGTTTTCTATCATCAATAGCAAAAGTATTTTTATGTACTTTTCTATATAAATCTTCTTTGCTGCCAAAAGGAAGATTATAATCAGGAAATAATCTCTCACTCCAATCTTTTGCCCAATTAGTACCAGTACCAGACCAAACAGTTACGTCATATTCATTCTGTAATATACCGGCATGTAATTTTTGTACTAAAGGAAGATTAACTTTTAAGTTTATTCCCCACAGGATTAATGTATCGTCAACGTCTACATAAATTTTTTTCATATCGCACTCCTCGATGTTTTTTGTAAGTATACTTTAATTTTTATTTTTTGTCAAAAGAGCAGAGTTAATGAATATCCCCCTTCTTAGGGGGGGATATTCATTAATCTTATTTCTAGATGCCCTCTTGACAGGCATTTCCAAATGAATTATAATGGATTTACAAAATTAAAAAGATTGTGGGAGACAACTACATGGTAAAAAGATTTTCAACTCTTTATAAAGAAGCATATGGCGAACCACCTAAACTAAAATGGTTTACTACTAAATCCAGACAAGCTACTGTAGAAAGACGGATTGTCGGTTTGGTAGACAGAAAGAAACCTTTCTATATAACAATAGATGATAATGAAGAATGGTTTGTTGATGGGGGAAACTGGTGTCACATAACAAATGATAACCGTACTATCGGTCATATTAAAAATATTCTACCTTTTTTTAGAGGAGCTAATCCCATAGAATGGGGTTCATGGAATATTCCTGATGAAGAAAAACCTAAAACTAAAAACCCTTTTAAAAGGAGAAAGAAATGATGTTTGATACAAAGAATAATATGTGGGAATTAGTAATGAATTATCATACTTTAATAGGAAGTAAGATTTCCGAAACTGGTCTAGACATATATGGAACAGAGCAAAAATTAAATATGGCTTTATCTCTTACTATAGCTCATCAATTACAGAGACTAACAGAAGCTATAAAAGAACAAACTAAAAAGGGGAGTAAATAATGAAACCATATAAAGATTGGGGGGCTTACGCCAAATCCCAATATAAAATACCACCAGATTCAGGGGATAACAAAAAACCAAAACCTGAAGTATCTGCTATTACCAAGTTCGGATGTTTAGTATCTGTAGTAGGAATGCTTATAGCATTAGCTATAGGAATATTTTTAGCAGTAGATAATTTGTTGACTTTTATAAAAGATATGAATGTAATACTAAAAACAGGGATTATAACAATACTAGCTGGAGTAGGTGTTACTTTTGTTGGATTAATAATAGATAGTATAAAAAGAAAGAGAAATGTATAGACCCTTACCAGACACACTTAGCATAGGAAGGTCAGAGATAGAGGGTGTGGGATTATTTGCTGTGGAAGAAATTCCGGCAAATACTATACTTGGAATAACTCATGTACAAACTAGTGAGAAAGAATTTGAGAATGGTTGGATTAGAACCCCTCTTGGGGGATTCTACAACCACTCAGATACACCTAACTGTTATATAGGAAAAAGATACTTAGATACAGTTGAAATACGAGAGTTGATAACTTTAAAAGATTTAAAATTAGGGGACGAGTTAACCTGTACTTATACTATATGGGCTATAGAAAAGATACTGAATATTGACTTTGACGAGTCAAGGTATATATAATATGTTTACAAAGGAGAGTTAGCATGGGAGCCACTTGGGTAAATGGAGAACACCATAAAATTTCAGAAGTAAAAATGCCAAAGGCCACTTACGGAAGTTGTAAAAACTGGAGAAGATGTGGGAATACCGAAGCTGTACTAAGGCAACGAAATGAGATGCTTGGCAATGGTTATTGTATGCAATGCTATGACAAAGATATGGATATTAGAAGACCAAGACTTACTAAACAGGCACTTGCTGAAAGAAAAGAAACGGTTATAGAGATGCTTAACAAAGAAGTACCTTATAAAGAAATAGCTAGGGAAGTCAATATGGCTCCTTCAAGCATGTGGATATATATAAAAAGACTGGAAGAAAAAGGAGAGATAGTTTTGAAAAAACCTTTAGTAAAAGAAAAACCTACTTATGGAAGAATACCTGATAAGAGAAAGAAGAGAGAAAAAGGTGCTATTGGAGACAGGGTTTTAATAGACTCTAGAAATAAATCTTATGGCAAATTTTCAAATGAACATGGCGGTCATGAAGCTTTAATAGTTCAAGCTAAAGACAGAATGGCTGACCGAGGGTTTGCTGTGAAGTTTATGTACTTACTTCAATGTGAAGAATGCAAAGATTCAGAACCATCTTGGGTTTACCGTAGAAGTTTTATTGAGATAACAGGAAAGATACTTCCTTTTGCCGAGGTATCCAAATGATTTTTATAACATTGAAATTACTTTTTAATAATTTAATAACAAAACTAAATAAAATATTCAGTAAAAAAAGATATGGATAAATCAGAAATACAAGATTTTGTAAGTGAATATAATGAGGAAGCCCTATTAGCCGATGGCTTTGAAGAGGCCTTTTTAGGAATTTGCCACAGATTCGGACAGGCTCCTCTTGCATCCTATGACAGAGATAAGTGTATAGAGATACTTATGAAACAGTTTTCACAAGCAAGAGCTGATATTCCAGAAGATAATGATGAATCCTATGACGAAACTCAACTTTATGAAGAAGCAATTGAATATTTTGAGTATAATGTAATAGGAGCATGGGTGGGAGAGCATACACCTGTCTTCGTGACTAGGTATACTCCTACACATTAAAAGCTAGAGAGGTCGGCTATGGATAGGAAAAAATGGATAACTGTAGGTGTCGGTTCAGCAATAGCTGTAACGGCTACCGTTTCTTCGATTTTAATAAAGAAGATAATAAAACAAAAAAAGGAATCAAGATTTTTTGATTCTGTAACAGAAGAAGATATAGCTTGGGGATAACTTGACTAAAACTAGAAGAGCCAAGGATATCAGAGATATAGATGACAAAACGTATGAGGAAATATATTGTCCTGTATCAAATCGATATATGGGAAAAGGTAAGTCAGGACAAAATAACCTTAAAGACCATTTAAAATATAGGGGAAAAATTTCTAAACCACATCTTAAGTGTTTAACAAAACAAAAATCAGATAAAGAAATTAGAAATGCTTTAACTGACACTTATGGTAAAAGGAGAGATACAAATGCCTAAATCATTAATATGTGTCTACGAAGGACACACAGACTGTGCCTTTACAAAATATCTGAATTCTAATACTCCAGATGTACTTGGATACTCAACTTATAAGTCGTTGGGTGAATTAGTAAAAAAACGTGATTACGATAAAATGTATTCAGAAGAAGAAAAATTTTATAAAGAAGTGGCAGAAAAATATGATGCAGTAAGTTGCTCTTGTGAATGCCATGCCCCATAGGCCTTTTTCAATAGCCTTCTTTTTATTATTGTTCCAAATAACTATAATGATTATTGGAGCAATCATGTATGTGGCTATTTTCCCTTCTACTTGCCCTTAAATCTTCTTGAAATAAGCTTAAATATAATTTATATTATATCCCTATCTGAGTTTCTCAAAATTTACTTTTTACTATAATTATAGGGATGTTCATAGGATAGGAGTCCCATTCCTTTTTAGTAGAACCGGGGGGCAGCACCACCTACCCAATAGACCCTTTGAAATAGAAACGGCTCTATATGTAGAATACAACACCTCAAAGAGCTGCACTTGACACATGTGTTATAATTTATAGTGAAGGATAAAATAAAAGAGGTGTTAAACATGATTATAGATATTAGACTAATACATATGAATACAGTCAAAAAGCTCCTTAAAAGAGCCGTAGAGGTCGATAACTGGATGCTCCTACACCATGCGTACTGGAAGCATGACCTACGACCAACAAACGAAACAATCAAAAATGTGATTAGAAATGGGAGGTTATTAGAATACCATGATGAAGCTAATACAGACAGGCTATTGTTCAGCTATGAAGGCTATCACTATGTGCTTGATTTGGATGATGAGAAGGTGGTCACGGTATATAAACCGCTTGTACGAGCAGGGTTATCATATGGAAATACTATCCGTGGGCTATACTCCAATGGTAATGTACATACTATTAAATCAGACGGAAGAAGAAGGACAGTAAATGAATGGGACAAATCAACCGATATTACCAATAGAACTGGATAATCTATCAGCTAGTGAACAACATATACTAAATAGAATATTGGGCGAGTGTGTACCTGTGCAAGAGGTATCAGAGGAGATGGCCTTGTCAGAGGAGTCATTACTCAAGACTGTGGATAGAGTTTGGTTGGAGTTGTCCATCACTACTCGCCAACAATTCATAAGATTTTGGAAGAGTGTGAACTAAATACTTGACCATAGTCATGTGGGTGATATATCATTATAGCGAGGGTTGGTGATAGACTCAGTTATTTTTTCGTCACTCAGTCGCACTCTCCCATCGCTGACCCTCAACCCACCCAGCGATATATCATCTATTTGTCAAGAGAAGAATAACTCATGAAATTCGTTTCAGGTTTCTCATATTAGAACATATGTGCTATTTGACAATTTCTATTTTATATGGTATGCTATAATAGTAAGGAAATAAAAAAAAGGGAGCGTGAATACATGAATCAAAATTCAGGAATTGAAGGGTTCTTATCAGAGAGTGAAAAGAAAGCATGGAGACAGAAATATTTCGCTGAATGGAGAGCAAGACGAAAAGCTCAACATCCTGCACGAAAGATGAGACTAGAAGTAGATTACAAAAATATGAATCTTAATTAATAGGGAGTGTTAATAATGATAGAAGTAATTGATAATCAAATATCTTGTACAGAGATTAAACATTGGGACTGTACACCTGAGATGTTCTGTCCATCAGCAGTAGCTGAAGAACAAACAGAACAGGAAATATTAAAACTAGAGTACATGGGCGTAGCTGCCCATGAATGGGAGGTGTAGCCCATGACAAAAATATATGACCACCTTGAGAAAATAAGTACAAAGGATGACCATCCAGTCAGGGAGTGTAGGAAGTGGGGTTGTAAAATGCCAGACCCACCAAAATACTCACCACCTGAACCAAAGGCATATACAAAGGATGACCATCCAGTCAGGATGTGTAAACAGTTTGGGTGTAATGCTAAATCTATGATGGTTTGGTAATTCATGAAATCCAAAGTTTAGAGAATTAAATATGTCACCCCTTATGATGTATAATAGATTCATATAGGGGTGATAAAAAAATGAAATATGAAAATAGAGACAGAAAACAAAATAGGATAAAGGGCAAAAAAGTTACACCTTTTAAAAATAGAGTAACAAAATTTCATAGCACTAAGTTATCAGATGAGCAAGAAAATAAACGCAATCGTAACAAACGATTAAAAATATAAGGAGTTAAACATGGAAAACATTACGGCAACAATAGCAGGGAAATATTTTGATGATGAGAATACACAAACTGGTTTGGAAGATATGTTGAGATATGACCAAGGACATATTGAAGAATATGCATTTGATGATACAGATTATTTTTCAATTAAAGTTAGTCTTAAAAAACTAACTTACAATAGGTGGGACAGTTTTGGTTTCTCTATCGTAGACAGTAACGATTGGTTATGGTCAGAACCAACAGTACTCTTCTCTGATGATGATTAATAATAAGGAGTTAAAAAATTGAAAAAAATAAATAAGGAGCAATTAATGAAAGTTTACAATATCAAGACTGGTGGGATTAGGCATACAGGAAAAGAACAAATAGAAGATTTGAAATTTGTAAGTAAGATATTGAATGATATGTATTACTACATTTTCTTACAAGAAGGGGAAGTAAATAAAGTAGATGTTAATAAAGCTATGGATATACTTAGTGAACACATAGCATTTGACGTTTAATTAACATTACCTTTTAGGTGACTAGATATTTAACTCCGTCTAGTCACCTTTATCTCACGCATGATATATCACCTACAGGGCGATTGTCTGCAAGGCAATTCATGAAATCCAAAGTTTAGGGAATTTGCAATTGGTTTTACCAATCTGTATAATAAAGGGAACACGAAATAAAAAGGAGTTTTTAAATATGGAACACAAACATGAAGATACAATAATTAACAAAGCTATCGCCCAGCTTGACCGACTGCTGGATTCGGATATCCAAGCAGAAAATACTGAAGGCGTAAATGTTTTATCTGCCAAAAGTGATTTGGAATTCTTGCAAGTTAGGATTCAACAATGGAAATCCTTACTTCAGACAGGAAAACACAATCCTCGAGGATTTGATGGATATTATTTTTGGGATGTGGATTGGTACTAATCCCAAGGGGCTGACAACCCCCACAGATGATATATCAATGGGGAGTAAAATCCCCTTAAACTTTGGATTTCATATATTGTCAATTCCTGAATTCCAAAGTTTAGGCTGGTTTGCTTTTTGCTTTATAATTTAATAGAATAAAAGGAACACGAATAAATAAGGAGTTTTTAAATATGGAAATGCATGAATATTATGACCGAGAATACACAGTTTTGGCAAATTGGGAAATAGATAAAATTTTAGAATATGCCCAAGGTTCTAGAAAGGATGGTACATTAGGAAAACATTATACCAAATCTTTAAATCGATTCATAACTAAAATTAAAAATAAAAAGGATTTTGCATCTAGTCGAATGCAACCAATATTACGAGTGGAGCGTTAAGCTTCACAGGGGCGTAAAAACCCCTACAGGTGATATATCATATAGCCCTGATTTGGGTGTATGATATATCATTACGAGGTTGGGAATTAACCCCACCTCCTTTGTTTAAAGAAATTTTTATTATTAGTTTTAATTTGTTTTTGTGGTATGAATCTCACAGACCATTTACCTTTTTTATTACTTCGTGAATTGTTTTTCATATTTTGTTAACTCCTTTTTTTTATTTTTCCTAAACTTTGGAATTCATGAATGGGATGGGAAATTAATCCCATCCCATAGCATTTAGCGATTTAACCAATCGCACTCTGCCAATTTGATTTTCGACAGAGTAACTGTTTTATATTTTTTCATATTTGCTTTTCTAACTTCTTTATTAAGAAGTTTCCCAATTCGCTCCTGCTCAAGAGCTTGAACCAAATCCCAACCAGTAATTTTTTTTGTCATTTTAATAACTCCTTTTTTTTAATAAACTTTGAAATTCAAGAAACCGACTACTCAAAGTAGTCGATTTCTAAATCGGCAAATTTTTTGTCAGGATTTACCGAAGAACCTGACCAAACCAAATTGGGTGGTGTAGTGCCTTTGAAAGGTACACCCATAATTGACTGGTAATTGGCTTTTTCAGCTCTACCAATCGGCTGAGTTTTGCCAATTTCGCAACAAGCTTGGCAAGTGCCATAATAAGTGAGAGCCGAAAATTTTTTGCAAAAATCACAATTCATAAAATTAACTCCTTAAAACTTAAGATAATTAAATTGTCTCATATAAAATGGAATTTGTAAAACCCCCTTAAACTTTGGAATGCATCTATTCTAATTCAGGAAATCCAAAGTTTAGGGAGTTTGATTTTTCATTTGGGTAATATTATAATATCTTATAAGAGTTAATAAATAAATTATAGGAGTTAATTAAAAATGTTAAATTATATACAAGATACTTTAGAGATGACAAAAGATTTGCCATGGGGCGGAACAAATTGGACTGACGAAACTTTGGCAACTGTAACTACTGCACCTTGTGATGTAGATACAATAAATTATTACATAAATGCGGTAGTTGTTAATTTTCAGACTGAAAGTTATTTTAAACATTATGAATATGATTACATAACTAAAAAGCATGTGAATAAAATGGAAAGTGAAAAAATAATGTTTGGAGTAGAATTAGCAAACTATTTAAAATATAAATTTTCACAACCATATTTTTCTAAATTAGCGGTAGTTAATTTCTTAAATAAATGGATTCAGTATTATTGTATTACAGAAGATTTAGTATTTAGTGATAATCCTGTAAATAATAATTGTGGGTGGACACAAAATGCTTTTGCATGGGGAAAAGCTCAAGGTGAAGAATGGGACAATTTGATTGAATCTGTTTTGACTAATGGAGAATGGATTGAAACTGATTCTGAAAATTCTTGGTTTCAATGTAATCATGGCAAACATTGGAAAAAGAAAATGTTTAAAAACTAGGAGGATTAAAAACCAAGGGGATTAAAACCCCCCTAAACTTTGGAATTCAGGTATTTGAATTATTGAAAACCAAAGTTTAGGAGCTTTTACAAACTGTTATAAAATATGCTATACTTACAGTATAGAAAAAATTAAATATAAATATAAGGAAATAAAAACAATGACAACTAAAAATACATACACAGTTTCTTACCAGATGACAATCATTGAGACAGATAACACAGATTCGGATTTCGACACTTTTGAAGCTAGTTCTGACAAGCAAGCTATCGCCATAGCCGTCAAAAAATATAACGGTTTAAATTATGACGGTACAGAAGAATTGTTTCTTGAAACCATTTGGGCAGGCGATATCCCTTGGGTACTTAGTCATGAAGATGACTACCTAGAGAACTGGCTCTAGGTAGGGGTTCAAAACCCCTAAACTTTGGAATTCATGAATTTTGCATCAGTTTTAGAATTCATGAAAAGTAAATCATGTATTCACCTGCATAGATGATATATCAATAATAGATGATATATCAATAATGGAAGGTTAGTTGATACAAGGTGTATCAACCTTCCTTCCTTCCTTGTATCAACCTTCCTTCCTTCCTTGTATTACCCTTCCTTCCTTCCTCGCATTACCCTTCCTTCCTAATAGTACCCTTCCTTCCTTCCTTAGTATACCCTTCCTTCCTTCCTTAGTACCCTAATTCCTTGAATAGGTTTTGTTCCCAAGTATCATAAGAACCATAATTTAATAGGTCATCCGCTAAATTTTCTTGTGCTATTCTCTCATGATAAAACCAATCGCCACCTTGAATTTCTTCCCAATATTTTCTGTCTTCAATATAGTCTTTGTTATTCTGATTCGATTTTTCAATAGTCATGTTTACACCTCTTATTTTTTATTACTTATTATATTATACCACAGTTATTTTTCTCCTAAACTTTGGAATTCATGAATTATCCGACAGCAATTTCTTGCTGTCGAATTTTTTGTTCTTTGGATTGTACACCATGAATTAATAATGCAAAATTTTTGTTTGAAGTTATAGCTTGCTTTTCATTATAGTCTATAACTAAATTTAATTTTTCCGCATGTTTTTCACTATATACAACTTGAGCATTTAACAGATTATGCTCATCTATTAAGTTGTCAAAACGTCCACCCCTAGAGGCAATCAATTTTAAATTGCTAGGTATTATATTTATATTATCAACCCAATAATTTAAGCTTTTAGTATATGCATAAAATTGAATATTAGGCTTTAAATATGCCACAATAACCCACGCCTTGAAATACGTAGAATTGAAGAAATCGCCACTTGCATGTATTCGCATAATTTTGCACGCACTCGGTAACGACTCAATAATTAAATTTGCCATATCCATAGGATGATTTAATTTTTTCAACATATCGAAATTATGCCAAACCATGTTTCTAGTTTGCTTAAAAACCAGTTCAGCACTTGCACTATAACACCGATACAATGTACCTGATTTAGTAATTAATTTACCGCCATGCCTCGGCACTTTAGCAAAGCAGTCCAATGCACTCGGACAACTGAAACCGCTCGGTAAACTAAATGAATAAATTTGGTCAGATTTTAAACCAACAAACCATTCAACAATTTTTCGCAATTTTGTATTCGCTGGACTAAATTTTAATAGATTCATAAAAAACTCCTTTTTTAATACGTGATATAATTATTATAACATTTATTTTAAAAATTTGTCAAATTGAAAAAAACCCTTAAACTTTGGAATTCAGGTATTTCAATTCAGGAAATCCAAAGTTTAGGAGATTTTACAAACTGATATAAATCTGATATACTTATATACATGGGGTTGGCGAAATCCCAAATAAATAAGTGTTCTAAAATTAGAACAAAATGGAGTTAAGAAATATGAAGCAGTTTACTTATGAGATTAAAGCTACAATTAGCAATGATGGTTATGATGTTATCGAGGCTAAAAACCAAGCTTCAGCCGAAAAAAAATTGGCTCAGCTTGAAACTGTTTTCGGACAGGTTGAGAGTCTTTTTGATTCTGTCCCAAATAGTGGCAACTGGTCTTTTGAGATTTCATCTGAAATCTTAGATGAGACCGAAGGCGTTGACATGGTAGTTAAAATCTAAATGCAGGGATTAATAATCCCTAAACTTTGGAATTCATGAATTTTAATTACTGAAAACCAAAGTTTAGGGGGGGAAATCCCCCTTGACAAAGCTACCTTTTTATGGTAGCCGTTTTAGTATCATCATTAAGAATTAGATTATTATCCGCTGAATAACCTAATTTCCTCAATAATTTTTCAAACTGATATAAAACTTTATTCCTATTTCCTTTAAAACCGAATTCCCTTTTAACCATTGAATAACATGTTGGAGCTTTAGCGGTTAATTTAAATCCGCCATTATATCTAACTTCTAGAATTAAGCCCTTTCGCATAGTTAATATTCTATAATCTTGAATTCTCTCAGGTGTATCGTAAACTGTAAATGATGTCATATGTAAAACTCCTTATTTTTTTATTTTCCTTTCCTATCTCTCAGGTTGGCAATCCCAACACCTATCCTTATCTTCATTAAGATTTGTCCCATCACACTCAGGACACACTAAATCGAAATCCTCATATTCCATAAATAAACTCCTTATTTTTTAGGCAAATTTTCAATGCCATTAAAGAAATTATACAGGATATTATAAAAAATGTCAAATAGGCAAAAAAACCCCTTAAACTTTGGAATTCATGAATTGCAATACATGAATTAGCCTAGTGGGTGATATATCATATTTGTGATTTGGGAAGAGGGAACATGCATAGAGGATATGCGTTCCCTTCCTTCCCTTCCTTGAAGCTCTTTCCTTCCTTCCCTCTCTTCCCTTCCTTCCTTATGGTGTTACTTCCTTCCCTTCCTTCCTTCTCATCTCTTCTATAGCTCTTCCATAAACTAATTCTTTTTGCATTCTTTCCCTTTGTAACACTCTCAATTTTTCTCTCATGTATTGCTCATTTTTAACAGTATCTGTTAAAGCTTTGTACTTAGTTTCCTTCCTTGCATCCTCGATTAGAAAACCGTTTTCATAAGCTAATATCATTCTGTATAATTCTGCTTTAGGAACATACCCTATCGGAAATACATTCTCTCCACCAATTACATCATGTACAGTTCTTGTTAATTTATAGCCACCATAAGCCGATTCTATTGTATGCTCTATTCCTGTCAAACTGTTTAGGTAGTTAACCTGTATATCTAATTGCTTTTTTGTTATTCTGTCCATTTTATAATACTCCTTATTTTTTAGTAGAGGTATTGGTTTATCGGTTCGCCCTGTCGAATCCCTTAATTCATATCAAGTAGGGGGAGTACCCCCAAACCTCAACCTCTGTAATAAATTATACAGGATATTATAAAAAATGTCAAGTGGTAAAAAACGCCTAAACTTTGGAATTCATGAATTAAAAGACCCCCTGCGAAACATGAAAAAACTCAGGGGGTCGAGGAGATTGGATTGCATTCTCTCTTGCATAGGCACAAATAAGGAAAGCCTATTGGAATGCTTTAATCCACAATATTAAGTGTTGCTTTCCTTCCCTTCCTCTTCCCTTCCTTCCTCTTCTTCCTTTCCTTCCTCTTCCTTGAAAGCATCTAACCATACATTAGAGATAGGGGTCTTCCTTCCTCTTCCTTCATAGTTCCCCATTCCTTCCCTTCCTTCTAACATATCTTTTAAAGCATCAGGCATTTCGTCTCCCTTCCTACTCTTCAGTATTAATTGAGACATTATTATCTGTTCTTTCATACATTGATAAAAATAATTAAGAAGAACTCCTGCATTATCATCTCCCATGATTGTAGCATCTCCTAGTAAGCTATTCACTAAGCACTCAAAGGTATCACATAGTGTTCCTATAGGGGATTTCATCCTTTCTTGGTTATCCTTGAATATATCTACCTTTACATAAGGTACATTCATTTTATCTAATATTTTATATACTTCATCCCTGCTCATTCCTGAGAGGTTTCGTCCATCTTCGTCTATATTGTCATGTTGTTCACCCATAATTTGTCTCCTTATTTCAAACTTGTTTAATTATACTGCTGAAAAGATTTAAAGTCAATTAAATTTTCCCTAAACTTTGGAATTCATGTATTCAACTTCATGTGAATTTTATACTATACCACATAATCTCTATTTTGTCAAGCCCTATAATTTTTCTCTAAACTTTGGAATTCATGAATTTTATATCATCTATTATATTACTAATATTTTTCGGCATTGATAAAAGATGATTGTACTATAAGGTAATAAGGTATTAACCTATATAACACTTCCCACATATATCCTCTTTCCAACTTTTACTAACTACCATGTCATCTATTCTATTAACTTGTATAGTATCTATCCACAAATCTTTATCTTTAACAACCTGTTTTATACCATCTATTAAAATTGGTATGTCCATGTCATCTACCTTATCTATTCTAATATTATATTGTCTCATTAAATTTACCTACCCTTGTTTTTTACTGGCTATTATAATATGATTCTAGTCCAATCAAATCTAGCTATTTAAAGAACTAGGTTAATCAGACTAGAATATATATAATACTTAATGTAATTCATGTTAACTAAATCATTAAATTAATTGCCAGTATCCTAAAACAAATGAAACCCAAATACTTGTTATAATGCCTATGTTAGTTAGCATCATTATAAACTCAAATTTAGTAAATGGTATTAGATATTTCTTACGATATTTTTTCATGTTATCCCCCCTCATTTTTTATTAAGAATCCACATCTATTACAAGATGTTATAGTGTCCCATTTACCTTGAGTATCTGTATAGAAAGTTTCTGTTTTTGAATACTTTTTACAAGGATACTTATGATTAGGGTCATCCTGTTGGCAAGTACAGGAATCTATACAACCATCATCTCGTAACCAACTATTAACTATCATGCTATTCTCTCCTTTAATTCATTGTCTAATACTGTTACTAATACTTCTGCATCATTTATCATGTCTACTAAATCTCTTTTAGTTTCTGTTATACCAGTATTGATACCCAATGCTATTCTTATGTTATCCTTTAACCAGTAACTTGCACCATCATCTTTCAATATTTCTACTGCCGTCAATTTATTTAACTGTTTCATTTTCTTTCTCCTTGCACCCATGTAACATAGCTATAACAACCATGTGTTCAATACATTCTTTTTGTGTAATAAGACCTTCATCAAGTTGCTTTAATAACTCATTATATTGTTCTATCATATTTGCATCTCCCCTTATATTCTATTAACATTTCTTCTGTCATGTCTTCACATAAATATTCAAGTGGTTTAAATCTGATACCATCTTTTAATCTGAATTGTTTAATCGTACCATCTTCATTTAAAACCTCTTCTCCATTTTCATCATACTTATAAAATGCAATGTCATAAACTGAAACCATAATATCTTTCATATTTGTATCTCCTTATTTGCTATCATTGTTAACTGCTTACTATATTTCATTATTTTCTTTCGCCCAAAAGCTATCTGCTTTTCAGATAACCTATTGTACTTGATGAAAAATTCAGCTAGGCTTGATAAGAATTCTGCATCAACCCCATTAAATCCTACACCATTATTATCAGTAGTACCTTTAATACTTTTCTCTGATTCTGTCTGCAAGTTGTAAATTGATACTATTGCTTTAGATACTGCTAAATCATTATCAACTAATAACTGCTTAATCTCGTCTTGTGTCCAAATTTTGTTCTCCATGTTGTCTAACTCCTATTTGTTTTATTATGGAGTAGAGAAATGTTGAAGACGGAATTTCTCTACCCCACATAAGAATTATAACACATAGTATAAAAAATGTCAAATCCTGAATCAGGAAACCCAAACACCTTCTACCTTTAGAATCAATAACACAATCATAGAAATTGTCCAAAACGCAAATAGCATCATAGCAAAATCTCTCCATGCTATTGAACCTAGTTTATATAACCATCTCTGATACCAAGGTTTTTGTGCTACCCATTTATCAAAAGTATCGTCAACAAACCTATCCAAATCAATGTCATCACTAGTCCTAGATACAGACCTATTTTGTACATTAGTTTTCTCCTCTAACTCTTCTTCTAACAATTTCTTATATTTAATTATATCTCCAAGTGCCGTCCTCAATTCATTCTCTTTAGCAGATAGTGTTTTATTCCACTCTTTTACTTTACTATTATATATAGCATTATAGTGGGATTCTCGCCTTGCTAATTTTATCTGCAAGCTATCTACTTCTTTCTTCAACTCATCCCTTTCTACTTTCAAGCTATTATAAGATGGACTATCATCTATTTTCTTAGCTTGCTCATCAAGTTCTTTATTCAACCTAAAATTCTCCCTCATAATCCTGTCTACTTCTTTATTCACATCACTAATAAGTTTTTCATTATCAAATTGTTCTCTTGCTCTACCAGTAGTTATACCATTCTCATATATGTCATTGATGCGTGGATTAGTACCATCTTCAAGCATTGAATCAATGTAGACTCTAATGCTCTCAGCATTTTTCTTAAGAGTGGTAGCTTGAGGTGTACCCTTTGGTCGTTTACCAGTATACAAAGTTCTCATTTTATATGAGTCCTTATTTAATGCTTGTCTCATCTGCTCAACTAATTCATATCCTTTTTCAGTTGCAGGAATTCTGAATGCCAACAAACAATTTTTCTGTTTACCCATGTTTCGCTCTCCTTATTTATTTATTATTTTTTACTGACTATTATAATATTGGGATGGGAAATTAATCCCATCCCATATCATATTTAATTACTTCACAAAAGTGAGAGCCTTGTTAAATGCTCTAGCTTTTGACTCTGCTCTACTACCAAACAGTTGAGTACCTGATTTCTCATGTCCTCTCCTGTAATCCTCAGTCTCTACAACTGCATTGTATACTGCCCATGGAGTCATGGCATATTTGGAATGCTCTTGATTAAAGACCTCTAATCTCTCATTAGCATTATCTTTAATTCTGTCAATCCTTTTCTGCCTCTCTCCATACTCATCTTCTTGTACTCCTCTATCTGCCAGTATTCTTGTCCATACTTTTGCAGGTACATCATCAGCAGTAATCCCATCAGATAATTTCAATCTGTTAGGTTTGCTTGCATTAGGATATGCACTAGTTATAATTTGGTCTGCTTGAGCCTGAACCAAAGTATTCTTAGTTAAACTATCCATAGCAGTAACAATCCCTTCTTGTACTCTACCCATCTGATTAAAGATATCCAAATAGAATTCAGTATCAGAATTGATAGCTTTATTATGTTTCAAGTTAACAGATACCTTACTACTTCTCAAACCAGTTATCAGAGTGTTTTGACAGACTACTCTAACTGGAGTAAAAGCAATGGTCAAACTGCCAGTACCATCTCTAGCATCAGTAATTAACCAATACAAATGATGGTCTTCTCCTGCAATTTTAGACTCACTAGCATCTAAACTCAAAAATATTTTTTCTCCCATGCCTATTGCACCAACAGTTTCAACAGGAAAGGTCTCAGATATTGGGTCTAACATCTTACCCAAATCTTGTGGTTGAAGAGCAGTCCACTCTTTACCTACAGTACCTAGTATCCTGTACTGGTCATCATCAGGTGTTGGTTCTCTAACTACACCATAACTACCAGTCTCTACAAATTCTCCTGTTGGTAGCTTAACAAACTGTTTATGCTTGTCTATACCAAACATAATGTTTGCCCTACGCATACCTTCTGTTGCAGTCATCTTCTCATCTTCTGAAAAGACTTCTCCCAATTTGTGCCAAGCAGGTTCTCGCCTACCTAGAAATCTATCTCCAAATAATGTTGCACTCATATTTCTCTCCTTTGGCTTTTGCCATTTAGTTTATATTAACCATTATAACATCTACAAGAATCCCTGTCAAGTTTTATACTACTTCATAAGAATTCTTGTTGATATTCAGATTTGTTAATCCTTCTAGATTAACCATTCTGTAACCTTTCTTATTCATATCAAAAACTGTTACAAGATTTTTTCTGCTAGGACTGAACTTCAATCCTTCGCCAGTAACATATTTTTGTACTCCTAATCTAGCTGACATATTTCTTGTTTCGCCTGTAGTTCTCTTTACAAACTTAACACCAAATACTTTGCCTTTGGAGTTATGAATCAAATCGGTTGCTCGACTTCTACTTATCTTCATGTTGTTACTCTCCTTATTTTTCTTCTCTATATACTCCAAATATTCGTCATTGTTCGTCATCTGTATATACTCTATATAGTTCATGTTGTCACTCTCCTTATTTATTTATGAGGTTTTTGCAACCTCTCTAGATATAATAACACAATTATAATAACTTGTCAAATTTTTAACTGGTTACTATATTTTCATCTTCTCTTATTTCATTTATCTGTTTCTCTAATTCATTGTTATAAACTAACCAGTTTTCATAATCCTGTCTGAATGCATCAAGAGTATAATCTCCATTGAAGATATCAAATAGAGTTTCCTCTAATTCTTTATCTCCCTTTATAAAATCTCGTAGTTCATCTCTGTCTACTAATCTTCTCTTTTCATATTTTATTACTGCTTCCCCAAATTCTTTAGCCATTATTATCCTCTCCTATATATTCAACTCCATTGTCAGGGTCATGAATGGTATGGAATATGGTATCTCTTTCTTCTATAGTATCATACCATTCTTCTACAATAACACCATGCTTATCATAATATTTGATTCCCCATTTTAATTCTACAATGTGTCCAAATTTTTTTCTCCATGTTCCTTTACTTACCTTCCTTATTTTATCATCCATTATAATTAATCTCCCATTGTTAAATCTTGTTTATAATCTTTATCTTCATCCCATCTACAAGTTGAACCACCAACCCTATGTAGATATTCATCTTTGGTTATTAATTCCTGATAGTAACTGAAATCAAAATTCTGTCTATCCCATCCATCAGGGTCTAATACTTTTGTTCCTTTCATCTCAGGTAAATCAGATTTCTCCCATTCATCAGAGGTTTTGATTTCTTCCTTAGATTCTAGCTTACCTATTGTTCTTTCCAGTATATCAATATTTTCATTTACCTTTCTTAATAACATCTTAGTAAACCTGTTAGATTGTTCTTCTCCAATCCATCTACGATAATCTGTTAGCAATTCAATTGATTCCTTCAATGTCTCAACACCAATAATCTGTTTCATTTTATATCTCCTTATTTTTTATTAACTATTACAATTACATTTATCATCAGGACATTCTAATTCCTCATCACACTTACACTCATCATCATTACAATACCAAGTTTCTTTCTCATCATATCCACAAGTACATCCCATATTGAGTAGCTTTTCATTATCAGTTTTTAAATGATATGGTAAATCTTTATCAGCTACTTTCTTTATATGAATATCTCTTAAATTCTCTGCTATATTATTTTTACCATCTGTTATAAATCTAGTAGTATCATCCATTTCTTGAATATTTTCTTCTAGTAAATCAGATAGGTCATTCTCCATATGAATCTCTACCCATTCTTGTGCCTGTTGTGGTGCAACGGCATTCCTGACTAGATATCTTTTCTCATGTAATTCCTGTACTGTTACTATATATTTGTTTAGCATTATGCACTCTCCTCTATTTCATTAACTGATGTAATAATACATTCTTCTATTGGGTCTCCATGATATTCTTCACATTCATGGTTTTCTTCTATATCTTCTGTAGACATACCATCAGGTACTTCTACAGTTATGTGGTGATGACCTATTACTTCATATTCTATTTCATATTTCTTCATGTCGCACATTCTCCTTATTTATTTTATACCAACTCGTACAATTATAACATTAAAAAAGTGGTCTGTCAAATTAGACCACTTGTTATAAAAGGAAACGATTACTGGCTCTCTGATTGGTGACCCAATCGCATTACTACCTTGTAATCTTCAGTTGAGTAATCCAACTGTCCTTTGGGAAGGTGTAGACTTTCGGTAACCTACCACTCGTGTTATCCATAGTAAGACAACAATAAATTACTATGGTTGCCGTAGGATATATTTCGGTGCTACACCCTTGGTTCTCCCATTAGCTATACCACTTGAAGTATAAATATAGCTATAGAGTGTAAGGACAATTTCGTTTCAACCCATGCTTATTTTCGTCAAGTGCTAGGAAACATCAGCTTGGTTTAGTCTATGCCTAGACCTCTCCTTGCCAACAGATGTATACAATCATATCTACCCTAATCTACTACTGGTTCAGATTTCGCAAATGAAATAAGATTTTCGCAAATATGGTTAGGCAAACTTTCCTACCACCATCACAAGGCTTAGAAGGTTTTTCTATAGGATGGTTCGCATAAACCTTCCTACCTACTCTCATACTTAAAACCATACTAGCTTAATGTAGACCTATGCAGAGAAGTTATGACATGTCATACCATGGTATGCAGAGGAAATTAACTTTGATTGAGGTATGTTCTAGCTTTGGAGTAAGTTAGTCCTTCCACTCTATAGTTATTCAACTTGAGAGAGATAGTTTCGCCATCTTAAATTATAAGTATTTTAAAATTTTTAATGATATCTCTCTCTTTGTTGACAGGAATGCAAAACATAATGATGGTGAGAATTCAAAAGGAGTTAATTAATGAACATCAATGGGATTCCCTCATTACTATAGCTTACCCTTTACTATTGCATCCCTGATTTAACTTCAGAGTTTCATGTATTCAGTTTTTTCGTCATTTACTATAATAACATAGTCGAGAGGCTTTGTCAACTCTCTTCCTGTTTAGATAGCAATTTGTCTGCATCAACAATTCTTTTGCCGTCTTCTCCCACAGTATAAAATTCACTTGAAATGTGACTCCAAATATCATTTTGAGCATCCACTATTTCTACAGGAAAATTAAAGATATGTTCTTTAATATATTTCATATCTTCAATATTAGAAGATTCAGGATATGGTTCTTTTTCAAGAGTCTTGATTGCAGTATGTAATGCTTGTGCCATTATAAACTGTCCTCTAATACTCTGTAGAAAATCTACTGCCTTTGTATCAACTGGTTCTATTTTCTTATCTTTTATCATACTCTGTCTCCTTTTATACTAGTTATTATAATGTTTCCATAAAATCATCTAATTGTTTTCTTATAGTCTCAAACCTAATTCTTCTTTCTTCACTATCTAAATAGTTTTGTAAACTAATTGTTTCATAGCACTCTTCACTACAACATAACAACTCTACTGAATTTCTTTGGTCAAAGCAATACAGTTCATCAAAAACTTCACGACAAACATAACATTTCTTTTCTTCATGCTCGCCAGTTGTATAGTTGAAGAAATCATTATTCTCTTTGGTATAGAGAGTTACTCTATTACTGATTTCCTTTCCTTTATATAAACTATGCCTATGTGCCTGTTTCCCTATTTTAATATTTCTTATTTTCTCTGTTGTTAGACTCATGTTAAATCTCCTTCCTCATTAATGTTATTGATATTATTAGGAAATTGTTCATGCTCTATTGTACTCATATCTATTCCATAATCAGACAGAATCATTATATCTTCTAATCCAACTGGAACATCAACTTGTAAGCATCTAACTAATTTCTGTATATCTTCTACACTAACTGCATCTAAATCAAGTTCTACTTTAATATCACAATTAACTTTATATCTATCGCCATGCTTTACAATATTGTAAACATCCATATCAAAAAGTTTTTCATGGTATTCTATACTTTCTTTCTTTACAATTCTACTCTTCATGTTTCACTCTCCTTATTTAATTTATATGAACCATTATAACATAGTCCATAAGGTCTGTCAAATTCTATCTATAACCATTCTTAAATTTTTTCGTATGGGGTTGAACTCCCCAATTCTTACTAAGTTTTGCTTGTGTAATACTCTTGTTAAAATTTAAATTTATATTATTACCACAATTAATACACTCTAAAAAACTCCCATCAAAATCTTCCTCATAATTTAAGTAACCATTACATTTATCGCATCTATTTTTATTCATTATTATCCTCTCCCATTACCATCTGCAAGCATATTCTCATCAAAATGATGAGGTATTTTATGGACATACTTGTCATAGAGTTCATCTCTCTCTTTAAAGAGTTCTCCCATTCTTTTCTTTAGTCGTTCATTCTCTTCCTGTAGTTCATACATCTTATCAATCAATATATCTTTAGCCGTTCCCATATGTTTTCTCCATATTGAATTTAAGTTGTATCCATTTTTTCCTTGCTTTGATGATAAGAGTTTTCATCTTATTCCCACATTCTGAGCATACTTCTTTATTAGATGTATCATTATTACATATAGAACATTTAATCATATTATCCTCGACAATTTTTATTTGGAATGGGTGACTGAATAGTCACCCATCCCTTTCATAGTTCTAAACTAGTATTCCTATAATAGTATTCCTATAATAGCTAACCAGAAAAGAACTTTCAATGGAGATATAATAGTCATCACACACTCCTGTTATTGATTATCTAAGCATACAGGAAAAAAATAATCGTGTCAAGTGGGGTCTTTTGGATAAGGTTTTATCTTATAGCGTAACTTATTTAATAACTCTTTCTTTCGCCTTCTGTCTGCGTTGAAATATATATACCTATGTTTCCTTGGTCTCTCCCCTCTTACCATCTTATCGCCTAGTATCTCTTTAGCTTTATTGATTCCACCATATGAATCAAAGATATGTCTACAATGCTTATCCTCAGTTCCCTTTATAAACCACTTGCTATGTTTATCTGACAGTCCAGTATAAATCCAATTGGTTGCCTGATACACAATTCCCAAATGCCCTTGCTCTACTTCTGCATAGGAAACTATTATTTCCTTTCCTACCATAGGTAGCGTGTTACCTATCAGAAAACTTTCCACATTCTTTGGAGTTCCATCTTGTACCCATAGTCTAGTCAGTTCCAATACATTGTCTGATTCGTCACTTCCACATACTCCTTTCTGTAATGGTCTGCTTGCAGGAGTTCCATAGACTACTGTTCCTATCACTTCCCCTTCCCTATTGAATAATCCAAATGCCTGACTGCATGGTGCTTTCCTATGTAAGTAATGATTCTTTACTACCAGTTCCATAGCAGTCTTATAATCAAGAGGTCTGATTACATAGTTATCCTTGATATTCAATATTGTTTCCTTTAGGATAGATTTCCTCTTCCCATTGACATTGTAAGTTTTTATCATAGACTATTAAATATCTATGCTTCCTTGGTCTTGGTCTCCACTCTCCTTTGCTTCCTTTAACCTTCCCTCTTATATGTTTGATGTAGCTTCCATCTTCCTGTTCAAACCAAAAATCTGTTTTCTGTTTAGTTAAACCATAGTATTTAAAATTCAATGCCTGATAAATATATCCTGTATGATATCTTGAATCAGCATATGAAAGTATTGCTTTAACTTTTGTTGCCTTCCTTAATTCCTTCGTTGCCCTAGCAACTACTTGTGAAAGAATCAAATTACCATTTGCATCAGGATGTTTAACTAGTCTGCCTAATTCAAAGATTCCTTCCTGTTCCTTCCTTCCAAGACCAAAACATCCTTTCACTAACTCAGGAACTGTAGGACAAGTAAATATACAAACTACTAAAAGTTTGCCATCAATAAATGCACCATAGTTATATCCACTACGAAACCCTTTGCTTTCCTTGGTTAAGTAATGATATGGAATAAGAAGCGAGGATGCTTCCTCTTTACTAATTTGTTTGACTATTAGTTCCATATCTTTTTTAGTGACTAGGGAAAATTAAAGTACATTACTATTTGTCTCGCACAAATAAAAAGATTTTGATTTCCATTGTCTTTTCAAGAAACTGTACAGATAGTTATTCGTATAGTTTGGAAACAATTTTCATCTGTATTATTCATATCTATAAAAAAACTCTCAACTACAGTTGGTTATTTTTAATTTCGGTATGAATAATATCTTTCCTGTAACATACTGCGAGTTAAAACTCTCCCTAGCCACAAACTAATATAACAAATAGAGATTGGGTTGTCAAGGACTAAATTTGAATAACATCCAAAACATAGTAATCAACATTAAAAATATTAGGAATTCATTTTCAGACTGCTGGTTCATCAACATCTCCCAATGCTTTCCTTACCTTTACACTTTCTTTTCTGATAATGATAGTCTCTTTTCTAATTGTTATAGTCTCTTGTAATATCTTCCAGTTAAGATAAATAAGAGTAGCTGAACTAACTAGAAGAGCTAGGAATACTTCCATCTTCTTTTTCTACTTCTGCTAATTTATTAGTCATATCATCTAGAATATCTTTCAATACATTTCTCCATTTCTTTGGGTCTAACTTTTGAGCATCAGTTTCTAAATCTATATACTCTTTCACTTCCTTTAGTGTTGGCATCCTTCCCTTCTCCAAAAAACCTACACCTAAAATCTGTAAGGTCTTTCCTCTCTTATAAAATTCCTGATAGTTTCTTTTAGTTATTTTAGGGATTCCTATAAAATGTGATTGTAGTTCCAAGCACTCTTTAAGAGTTTTAGGTTGTTTAAAATTAGTCATTGTCTTTCCTATTCTTTAAATATTTATTACGCCTATCTTGTATTTCCTGTAATGTATCAGTATGAGGTATTAGAGATGTATCTACATCCCTAGTCAAATCTTCAATAAAATTTCTTTCTTGTAAATCTTTCTCCAATATCAAAGCATATATTTTTCTTAGTAAATTAAAGCCTACATATTCTTGGTTTACTTTAATATAAGATTGGCAACATTCCCTTAGTATAAATAAATCAGCTACTGTTGTTTTTATTGTAGCTTCTTCAACTGCCCATTCATCTTGAGTAGTTAATAATACTGCCAATCCAATCGCTTGTACTAACTCAATGGATACAGTCACACTTCCTTGTGGTAGTAAGTGCCTAGCTGGTACTTGTACTTTCCCCTGTTCAGGCGTTATTTCCAATAACAAGGTTATACTATCGCTTAAATATAATGCTTCATTTCTAGTTAAGGGTAATTCTTTTATAGTTTCCAAATAGTTATAAGCATCATCATCAATGATATCATCACTAGACATAAGGTTTTTCTCCTAGAATTTCCAAACAACGTCTACATAAATAATAACTTCGTTGCAAACCCTTCTTCGATTCCCATACTTCTATTATAGGAGGAAAAGTATTATGCCCTTTTAGTTTACAAATCCATTTTTTTATAATATTCATCACAATATATTATACTAATTTCAATCATCATTTCGATTTGGGTTAACTCTCATTTCCAATTCTTTTATTTTTAGTTGTAATAAATTTAAAGACTCTGTAATATCTTGGATTTGTTCTTCAATACTTTTATATGAATCTCTAAACTCATCAGACATTTGCATAAGATATTGCATTATGTTTGACATATATATTCCACTTCCAATTTATTAAAGGCTTTCTTTAATTCTAAATAATCTCTTGGACGAGCAAATTCTCGTACCACTTGTAAATATACAGAAGCAAAATTCTTTCCATGATGGTCTGCATATATAACACTCTGATAGTTTATCACATGAGACATTTCATGACAAATATATGGGAGGCTTTTAGCAAAGGGGAAAGGCAAAACAATTGATGTAGAAGTTGCATAGGCAATTGTTGAGTCTGTATGCCCTTCCGTTATCACCTTCGGAACAAATGCCCCTGCCCAAATAGATATTCTTTTAACAAGGTCTTTTACTTCATCCAAGGATAATACTTCAAGGTTATTCCAAAAGCCACATTGTTCCTCTGCTTCATAAACTAATTGTGCTTGGTCATCAGCTAAATGAAGATTGGGTATATCTCCTATATGTCCTTCACTTATTACTACCGTAGTTCCCATGTTCTCTACTCATTCTAATCTTTATTTCCGAATACGCTTCCAGTTATTATCGCTCCAAATGATAAGTGAAACAATCCACCGCCCTTCAATGTGAAAGGTTCATGCTGCGAAACCAATTTTTTTAAGTATTCAAGTTGGACAATTGGGTCTTCAATCTCATGAAGGTGACTCATATAATCAGCTAAGTCCAATCCCATTCTGGCAATCCCATAATAGATAGGCACGAACATAAAGTCGTATATGCAAATTATTAAGTATACAGTTACGACTATGTTTCGCCATATCATTATTATTCAGGAATGACTATATCATCTATTACTTTTATAGCAACCTTTGTAAATTCTCTAAGTTCTTTAACTATAACTTTCTTCTCTGCCATAGTAATCTTCTTATCTTTTAAGGCACTTCCAAGATGTTGTACTACATCCATTGCTTCCTTGATAATCTTCTTCCCTTCTGCCGTTTGACCCATGTTCAATTGCATAAAGGTAATGGCTAAAGTTATTAAACTCATCGGATTCATAATTTTATTTCCTCCATATAATCATTATTACATTGGCAATTCCCACCACATTCACAGATGTAGGAATTGTAATCTTCACATTCTATACATTCACATACACACATGCAAGCTACTTCCGAATCCTCGCAGGAACATTCACCTGTTTCCATGCATTCGCAATCTAACATGAGGCACACTTACAAGTACACTTGCACTCTAAATTCATCAAAGTTCTATCTGGTTGTGGTAAAATATATCCACAATCCTTATCACATCCTTCTTCATCACAATCAAAGCAAGGATTAAATACATCACTCATTTTCTAATACCTTCATGCCCAAAGCTATGATGCCTCCGATAGTTCCGGTGGCGATTTCTGGAAGTTCATGCATAGCTCCAAGTGCAGCTAGAATACCTAGCACAAGAATAGCTAAAAATATTTGAGGTCTTAATTTTCCAAACATAACTTTTTCTTTACTCCTTCCGTTTTATTGCTTCTGCAATCTTGTCACGCTTCTTCTCTCCAGCACTCCCTTCCGAGAAGTCTCTATGACCTTGTTTCTTAGCCTGTGCTGTAGCAACTGCAAATGGATTGTCTACAGCTTTCAGTCTAAAAAATAATTGTTAGCTCTCTGCTTGTTTCCTGTATAGTCACTAGATTTATGGAAACATGATTCACATGGACATGATTCTTTATAGATATGTACATTCTCTTTCTTCAGCCAGTTAAAGAACTCGTCTGATTTAGTTATAGATATTTCAAGTACAGGAGGTGTTTGTTCCTGTCCAGTAGAAGCTAATACTTTATTAAAAGCATCCGTTTCATTAAGTTGGTCTACAGGAGTTTCTCCAGAGTTTCCTCCTTCCACTACTCCTCTCTTAGTATATTTACCTAATTGTGGAGTAGTTAAAGCATCATCATAATGCCTTTCCCCTAGATTCTGCCCTGCTTCATTAACAACCCAAGGTGGACGTTTATGTGCGAAAGGTGTGGGGTCTTCCTCTATTACAGGAGTATACCTAGCATACTCTGGTTCTAGTTCACCGGGAAAACCATATTGGTCTAATAACCTATGGTGTTCCTCTTGCCTTCCCTGAGTATTAACTAGAGTAGGAAAAGATTCTCCATATTCTTTTGATTCAGTATCACCTACAATTTTCTGTAGGGGAACTCCCTTACCATCCATATATTTTAAAAACGATTTAGTAAAATCTATATCACCACATGATTTAAACATAAGTTCCACTCCTTGTGAATTACATCCACAATTACAATTTCCGTCACTTTTCACTAAACAACTTCCATCTATACATGAAGAAGTTGCAGAATTCTTAGCCTTTAAAATATCAAATGATGCTCCTTGGTTAACTCCCTTTTCACATACAGTTACTTCGGCTAGTTCCAATTCATCTACTTGCATCACTTCCATTAATCCCTTCTGTATAGTCTGAGTCTTAGTAGCACTTCCAGCTATACTATAACTCTTTAGCTTCCCTTCATCTATCTGCTCCCTTACTTTCTTAGATATCTTCGTATCATTTCTTAGCTCTGTAATAAAATATAATCCTTTATCATCCACACCAGATTTAAATATCTGCCCACCCTTACTAATATAAGCTGGTAAAGCCCAGCCTACCTGTACGTCTGAATGAAGTACCATGGCGTTACGAGTTCTGAAGTTAGACATATATTTTGTAAATGCTTTACCTAAAGCATCAGTAGTAATTAAATGTCCTTCCCTATCTACTAATTCAATAGAAGCAGGGCCACCAACTACAAGAGAATCATCATCATTTATTCCCATTTTAGCTAGAGCTTTCCGAAAAACTCTGTCATCTGGATAGGCTCTGGATAATGTTAATACTTCAGCAGGAGAAGCTATCCCTGCTTTATATAATCTCTTATATTCATCTAAAGCAAAATCTATATCTTTTAACGTAGTTCTTCCATCAGTTGCTTTCTCAAGAAACTGCATCTCTGTATCCTGATATAAATCTTCAATCCATTTTGTATCTGTTGCAGTAGTCATTATACGACTGATATCCCCCAGATTACTCCACTAACTGTGGGTGTATTCTGTGCTGCTACTATAGAAACCTTCTTCGTAAAATGGAGTGGCACATATGTTTCAAACACACCTTCAGAAGAAGTTGCTATCTTAGGCAGTATTG
>Ga0209756_1000766_pt1 | contig 31314 bp, 67 predicted proteins | sample ETNvirenome_6_85_FD_184071 | JGI IMG/M metagenome (GOLD analysis project Ga0209756, IMG submission 184071) | Marine viral communities from the Pacific Ocean - ETNP_6_85 (SPAdes) (version 3) | ecosystem: Environmental > Aquatic > Marine > Oceanic | place: Pacific Ocean | collected 2013-06-19 | reverse complement strand
AGATTACTTTTACAATCTCACCAACAGGAAACTTATGATTTTCCCAAACTTTGTAAGGAGTAGCGGTTCTGCGAAGAAGCTGCCCTTTATTTTGTTCACCGACTTTCACTAATTATTTTGTCCTTTTGTTTTCTCGTTAATTTTTTAAATTTATATTCTGCCTTTTGTGCATTAGACCTATCTTCAAAATCAATCCAATATACCAAACAAACAGGCCGGCGTGGTCTTGTATATTTGGCACCCTTTGAAGTATTGTTATGTTCATATAATCTACGTTGTATATCTGTTGTTACCCCTGTATATAACGTACCATCATTACAACGAACAACATATAAAAACCATATTTTACGCATACAGACTTTCAACCAACTACTTCTAGGTCACCATGTTCATAAACAATTACATCACCGTTTGGCCATAATACATGTACACTTGTCCCGTGATTTCTATCTGGTGCCCCTGAATCAACCCAATTATGTATCTTAATTATCAATCCATAAAGACGATTCCGGTCAATCCCAATCGCTGTTGATAAAAATAATGACCAATACAACTGAACCATGTCACCAACTTTCATTTAAACACCTTTAAATCATCAACATGTTCTTTAAGGATTTTACCGTCTGACCACATAACTTTGACCCAATTACGACTTTTTAAAACAATAACAATTCCATACCTGTTGGACAAAGCTTTTCGATAAATGTCCGGAGTGTACTTGTTTGCATTTAATGTCACCATATCACCGACTTCCATTGATATTATCCACCGTAACCTAACCTCTTCCTGTGCCTGACTCATGTTCTGGTACGGTGACATCATGAATCCAGTTGGCAGCTCGCTCAAATCCAACAAGATACACAAGTTCACTTAAAGGGTGGGCGACCAAATTGTGTAAACTCCAATTAAATGGTCCAAGGCGTGATAGAAGCTTACCAATTTTCATTAATCACTCCATTGTTTATATAGGGTAGCATGTATAATCATACATTTCCCACCCACATACATATTCATCATAACACCATGTTTCTGCACATTCATAATAATATTCCATCACATACCATGTCATACATTCCAACTGGTAATCATAATGATAAGGTTCTACATAATATGGAACATCTTCATACCCACAAGATACCAATACATCTTCTTCAGTATGAAAAACACAACCACCCAACATCAACATCAATACTACAATTGTAAATGCTTTCATTATTCTCTCTTTTTAATATAATTCAAATTACCACAAAATCCCAGTCCACGCATAAAAGAATGCAATAGGATATGCACACCAAAATGCCTGTACCAGGCTCACTTTTGGTGAGGTTCTTAATGGATTCTCACGACGCCTATTAAGATGATGACTCATATATCTCAATCTCGACTGTTCTTCTTTACTAATATACATTGATTACCTCGATCGTACATACCTGCACCGTTTCGTTTTTTTACCTTCCTTGTCAACTTTTACAGTACAAACTTCATCCCACTGTTCATACGGTTGAAGCGTTCTTCGTCCTGACGAAGGATAAGGTATATAACACCCTGCACAAAAAATCATTCCCATTAACACCACAATAAGCTTTTTCATTTATTCTCCTCTCTTCATATTTTGCATGATAAAAATGCATATAGCACCAACCATCACCAGCGTGCCAATGTCAATATAACTCACGCTTTCATTATCCGTGCATTGCCTTATCTTTCCAAAAAAGAAAAGACTTCTCAAGCATTTTTACAAAATCATGATCAGACAAACCGGTATCAGTACCGCCATCAGAACCAAAATGATTATGCATTAAGACCATTGGATCAATAGGCATAGAACTTTCAGTAGGTGAAGCATTAATTGAAATAATTTCCCAATTTCCATCTTCAGGTGGTAACTGATTATCATTATCTTCAGAAAGTACTTTGCTAGAATACAAAACAATATCAACATGTTTTGCCGGCAATTTTTTAATACCCGTCGTAGTAATGAACTTTCGTGGAATCTCTCCGGCCCTTCGTGACTCGAATCCCCCGATGAGCCTATCGCCATCCTTAAGTTCCACAACACCCGTAAAAAAACCACCCGGATCAACCGGTACAAGAACTACATCATTTCTATAACCAATAGTTCTTAACTCAAAATTTATTTCAACACGTTTGATTAGCTCTGGCCATTCGCTTTCAAAATGTGAGAATCGACTTTCACTAGCCTGTCTTTTCACAAAATCATTCACTATAATCTTCATCGAAACCTCCCGCTAAAAAAGTAGAACTAAGTCTAAATGTTCCTGTGCCTGTCAATATTATCCACTTATGAAAATCATATTCTAATTTCTCTTCACCAATTATTAATCCAGTGCGACCTATAACCGCCGGGTCCATATTATCATAAACATCTTTCAATCTTACCAAGTCACCGACTTTCATCCATTGCCTCTATACTAATATGACATCCTTCTGCAATCCAAGCCTGTTCTCCAGCCTTCAGTGCTGCATCCAGTGTATCGAAATATAACGCCTTGGGGTTACCCCAACCACATACGGTTTCAATGCTTCCAGGGGGTCTACATGTTGAATCGCCTGGATCAATCTTTGATACAAATTTGCCAGTACCACCAAGGCGGAGAGCAAATAATTCTTTGACACGGTCGTCTTCATGCCAATAAACACCAATATATTTATTATTACTCATGTTATTATTATAATTTATTATGAATTGTTTTTCACAAATATTAACAATTACATCATTTTTATTCTGATATACTCTTAAAGATATTTTTTATACCTAAGATTTATACAATAAAATCATACATTAAATTTAATTTATTTTTATTTAATTTTCACAAACATCGACTATTTTTGACTCATCTTTATCTTCATATAATCTTAACGGTAATTTGTTTGTATCAATTACATCTTTATTAATAATAACTTTTTTAACATTATCATCACTTGGTATATCATACATAACATCAAGCATTACTTCTTCCATAATTGAACGTAAGCCTCTTGCACCACTTTTCCTTATAATTGCTTTTTTGGCAATTGCACACAAACTATCGTTTGTAAATTGAAGCTCAACATTATCAATTTTAAATAAACGCTTATATTGTTTGATAAGAGCATTTTTTGGTTTATCTAAAATGTCAATTAACGCTTCTTCATCCAATTCATGTAAAGTTGCAATAACAGGTATACGACCAATTAATTCTGGTATTAGTCCGAAGTGTTGTAAATCTTCTGGCTCTACAAGTTCTAATATTTCACCTAGTGTTTTTTCCCTTAAATTATTATTTTGAATATCTGCCCCAAAGCCTAGTGTTTTTTTGCCAATTCTTCTTTCTATTACACTATCCAGCCCAACAAATGCACCACCACAAATGAATAAAATATTTGTAGTATCAACCTTTATACATTCCTGATTTGGGTGTTTTCTCCCGCCGTTTGGAGCAACCTGTGCGACGGTCCCTTCTATTAACTTAAGCAACCCTTGTTGAACGCCTTCACCACTAACATCTCTCGTAATTGATGGATTACTTGACTTACGTGATATTTTATCAATTTCATCTATATAGATTATCCCTTGTACTGCCTTGTTAACATTTGAATTTGCACTGTCTAAAAGGCGTGATACTATTGCTTCAACATCTTCACCGACATAACCGGCCTCAGTCAGTGTTGTTGCATCAGCAATTGCAAATGGAACCTTTAAAATTTTTGCTAATGTTTGTGCAAGTAAAGTTTTTCCACTCCCGGTGGGCCCGATTAACATAACATTACTTTTTTGAAGCTCCACACTACCTTTTTTAGATTTTGAATTATCACATATACGTTTATAATGATTATAAACACCAACTGATAATATTTTTTTTGCCTGATGTTGACCAATTACATATTCATTTAAAATTTTGTGGATTTCGGCTGGCTTTGGTAATTTATCAAGTATTAAATTATTTTTAATCCCAACTTCTTCTTTAATAATATCAACACATACATCTATACATTCATCGCAAATATAAACATTATCAGTGCCTGCGATTAAACGCTGGACTTCATTTTGATGTTTACCACAAAAAGAGCAATGAAAAGAATTATCAGAATCATCAAAAATATTTTTAACCATATAATTCCTTATACTAATTTAAACATAATTTTTATACTAAAAAATTATCCCCACATAATAATATGTATTTTAAAATTCAAAAAACTTGATATATCAAGTTATGCCTGTACAGTGACGTCTTTCTGGTGGACAATCATTACATCATATTCACGAGTATAAACTGAGTAACTCATAAGTTTAAAAGCATAACACATATTATTCCTTATAGATGACGCAGAAATTGTTTTAAACTTTGTGTATGTTCCTATGGGATCAACTAAAATATCACTAATATTAAATGAATGAATAGAATATAACACTTTTTGTTCGTAGCTATCTTTAGTGAGGTCAATATCACTAAAATAAACTTTTGTATTAGGTTTAATTATAAATTTCATACTTCACTAAAATAACTTCATATTATTTTCTTAATCTTTTACTTTTTTTTAATAATTTTCCCAGTGTTCTCATGTGATGTAAATCAATATATTCCTCATTTGTAAATGCATACTTTACTCGCGTGCCCATAATCCAATCAAACAGTGGCCAAGTTACACACCAATTTACATCTTGATTTTTTCCCATATGGTGATCATAGTGCCAGGTTAAAAAATACCGGGCCCAGACAACATTGTTATGTGACTTTCTATGTAGAATATAATATAGTATTGCTGAAAACACAAGTGTCCAAAAAAATGCCGGAAAATAAAATAATACCGGTATGTGCACACTTACACCTAGTACTAACGCAACTAATTCCTTCGTATGCGCATTAAAATTTCTAATACCTTTTATATAAACTGGATCGAGGCCCTTGTATTTTCTTACATTTTTATGGTGATTTTTCCAGTGAAATGACCAAATAGATTTTTTATTTTTACCTAATCCATGTAAAATATTTTTATGAATAAACCATTCCACAAAATTTGTGTATATTAAACCAATAAGAATTTGAAGTCCCATATACATAAATATTACTCATACGGTGATTTCCAGGTATTTATTACATACCCAACACCTTGTTTTGTGTAAACAGTTTTATTTGTTACATCTGGGATACCGTTTTTTAATTTTTCAACAATCTCTATTGCATCAGTAATACAGTCTGCATATACATACTCATTTTTACCTGTTTCAATTTTTTCTTTTTTACTATTTGTATAAAACTCAATAACATCAAAAGTATATTGTAACGGATGGTCCATATTATTATCCCTCATACCAAAATTGTCTAGTAACTATATCGTTTTAAAAATAAATGTTTAACCAGTTATCAATTTATCACCGCGATCCATTACTTCACGTATGTCATGTTTTGCAATTTGCTTTAAAAGATTAAGTGCCTGAACAAAATTTGGATGATCAGAATTTTTTACACCCAAGTTTCTCAACAACCACCTATGATCCTTACTTTCAACCCGAAAGATTGGTAGCTCCATATCACTTAACATTGGCAATAATTCATTCCACAGCGTATTCATATCATCCTCCAATTAGTATTAGATTCTTTCATCTGTTCTATCACAATTTTTTCTAATTCTTAATAAAATTGTATCATATTCATTTTTAGATGCTAACACCTTGTTATTAAAAAGATCCAACATCATTGGTAAATATTCATCATTAAATTTCATATTTGTCTTCATAAGATTAATTAGGTTTAATATAGAATTTAACTGTATGTTAATTGTTTCAGCCATATCACCTATTTTTTCATCATGTGTTTGCATTACTTTTCTTTAATTGTCTTCATATGAATCTCTGCCGTAAAGTGCAGCTACTTGTGCTTTACGGCGTAGTTCCCTATTAAGTGCTTCACTTTGTAATTCTTTTTCATGCTTATGATTCACAACTGAAATAATGACATATGGTATTAAGATAACAATACCAAATAAAGTAATAATTCCCATATTATGATTTAGTCCTTAACAACTTCTTTTTTGCACGTTGTGTATTTTGTCCTTTTTTTGTCTTAACGGACAGCTTATTTTTAACCTTGACAGATTTTTTATCCTCTACTGGCTCATCCCAGGCCTTAACACGAAATGTATCACCACGAGGACCTCCGCGTTTTACCTTAACCAAGCTGTGTTTATCTCGAAGTTCATTTCTTTTTTGATCTGCTTCAGGCCATGTTGTAAATGTTGCAACTGTTTTCCATGTTTTATTTTGATTCATATCTTTAATCTCCATCATACGCATCTTTGAATCTACTTAAATCTATACCTTTTGGTGGTTTTACCCCGTTAGGTGCAAATTTTTCCCAAATATCATTTAAAATTTCTTGATCAATCCTTGTAGCCATGTCTAGTATTAATTTCCATTTAATGGCACCTTTGCGATGTGCCTTGGAATCAACTGCATAATGCCAAAACCAATCATGGTTTTGTAACAACTCAATAAATTCATCTATATCTTGTGGCATGTTTTAATCATCATAATCATAATCACCATGTCCTTCATCATCGTCATCATCATCGTCCTCGCCGTCATCATTGCCATAATAATCACCGCGATATTCATCTACATATTCTTCTTCATCATCAAGGTGAGCATCAAGATTTTGCATTTGTTCAATAATGGTATCAAGATCCTCATTAACCCTATCAAACAATTCATGCATATGTTCATTACCTTCGACAGTAAGAAGCAACTGAACAAAATCATACATTGCCTCTGACGAAGCTTCCAAACAATTCATCGTGTCTTCATATGCTGATCGAACGTACATTTTTTCTCCTTTATCTATATAATATTATTATACCATTAAAATATAATAATTTCACATTATAATTCAAATTCAATTATATTATTCGCCGGTTGTATTGCGCGAATTGCACAATTAATATAGTGCACGTTAATGTTTCTTTCCCTCGCTATTCTGTTAATCGCTTCTTCAAGCATATAGATTAAATTTTTATCATTAATCGAAAATCTAAAATTTGGTTCTGTTTTAACTTTGTCCAAAATATGGTTTGCAACCTTCACAGAATCAAATTCAATTTCAGTAGAAAAAAGATATTTACAATTCATAATCACATCTCCTAAAAATAAATATTACTCAATCTTTTTCATAAGACTTGGGTCACAAATAACTTTATGACCATTAAATAAAAATTGATATTTTAAAATTAAAACACCCCGTTTTGATCCAGATTTAGATACCCTAATGTTACCTACAAAAATACCTAATGAATGATCGAAAATTTTATCACTGCCATATGATGAGGCCCTTACAACATCATACTCACGAGATCCAAAGTTTTCCTTTCGAACTGTTACCTTTTGTACAGGTTTTACTAAGTCACCTTGTTGCAATATTTTTACCTCCTATATACATAATACCATTTTTATTTATTTTTTGCATAAAAAACACATTTAATAAAATAAAATTTTAAAAAAATGAGCAAAGAAAAATGATATTGTACAAAATAGTATTGAGGAAAAAATTTGTTTCATACTACTTTTATTTTTTGGTTTCACATAAATAAATATTTTGAATTAAAACGAATGTTCAAAATTGATTTTTTAATGTGTTGACTTCCGGCGGAAATTGTGGCTTGGTTATTTCTAATTTCCATCCCATCCTTAGCGTGTATTCATCCGTCTTTTCATTATATGTTATTGTCTCTTTATAATCTGCGTCAATATAATAGCCAAGGCCAGACCAACGTGTTAAATCATGAGGCTTATAAATTAAATCTTGATTCAATAAAATTTTTACGATATATTCAATTGTTTGTATTATTAATTGTGAATCTTCAGTACCTATTTCTTCTAATTTAAATGTTTTTTGATTATTATGTACCTCATTTAACCAGGTACATGCACGGGCAAATTTTATTATTAATTTATCTTTAACATCAGGCGGCGCACTCATAATTGATTCATATAAAAAACCCTTAATACCACTTAAGTGTACATCTTGTATTTGTTTATTTTTATAAAAAACCTTTGCACTTGCAGTTTGGCAGAAAAAAATAAAAAATAATCCTAACCACATACTTCTTTGATTAAACATTACCACCCTCTATTATTACATCTGTTTAATTTATTACCAACAGCCTTTAATCTTGATTCAAGTTTATTCATTAAGTGATTTTCATAATTATACTTAAATGCATTGAAGTCAGCCAATAATAAATTTTTTAAATTCTCTTTTGCCGCCTCCAATAATGTAAGTGATTGCCTGTATTCAAATTGTGCATTACTGGGGAAGGAGGATAACACTAATTTATCAGCTGTTTCTTCATATATTGCTGCCTCATGATATAGTCCAATTATACAATCAATGCCTTGTAATCCACGTTTATCACAAAATGCACTAGCAACACACCCATGCTTATTTGCAATATTACAAGTTTTTGGTACATTTATAGTATTAGCAGAACACGCAGCAAATGATATAAAAAATACAAGCGTTATTAATCTCATATTAATATGTATACTACAAATTATAGATTTTGGTTATTGATTTACAGATTGCAAACACATAATCGGCCAGGTGTCTACATAAAAATCATTATTTTTATTAAAAACAAAAACTTTAACACATTGAATTTTTTCTTCTTGTTGAAATTTAATTAACTGTAAGACAATCGCAAGGGGGGGTTGAAATTTATTGTTTATTATATGGTTTTTATTTATAACCAAATCGCCAATGTTTATTTCAGATTGTTTTTGTTTCAATATCTTCTATTTCAAAAAAATCAGTTAACTTTTTCTTTTTCTTTTTCTTAAATTGTTTCTTTTTCTTTTCTACTTCAAGTGCATATTTGGCAGAAGCTGCTAAATCACTGTGTATTGACGCTACCCCACTTGGGTCGGACGCAGCTGAAGGTGTGGATGTCAAATATTCACCATACTTTTCATTTAATTCTTCTAATATAATTTTTCTAATTATTTGGGTTAATTTCATTTTAATGTGATTTTATTGCACTATCTTCCATAAAATCGGCAACTGCTAATTTTACCGATACTGGACATTTGGCACCTGACATTAACATTAATAAATCAAGTGCCATGCTGACCAGATCGGGATTAGTCATTAAAAAATCTTTTGCGAGCTTATATGATTTAGGGTGAGGTACTTGTTGACCATGACTACTAATCATTGCAAGGCCATCGTCCACACCTGGTGCCTGATCTAACTGATCCGGTTTACGCCCAGGTCATGTTTCATGTAGCCTTAATTCTTCATAAATAAGCTGCCGGAGATTATGTTTGGTAAGTTTCATTTAATTTACCATAAATTAACATGGTTATGTAATTCATAGCCTATAGCGGCGACACCACATAAAACAACCCACCATGCAACACGTGCATTACCTTGTAAAAGTTCATTTACTATATGTTTTGCTTGACTCTTTACAGAACTTAACATTTTATCCTCCTTAGTAAAAACTAAAATGTCGTTACATTACTATATATCTCTTTAATCAAATTTAATTACATGAATTTTATCTCGATACACACGAGAGACAGTTATAAATATTATGATTTATCCGGTAATTCGATTAATGAAAATTTATAAAATGCTGTGTGTTTATCTCCTACCTTATTTGATTCATACTTAACAAACTGTGATTCATACTTAGTCGTTTTAGTATTCATTTTTGAATCAACATAAAGAAGAGTTAAAAATTTTACTGCAGTTCTTTGTAATTCACTGTCTTCACCATACCAATGAATTACAAATAAATTATCTACTTTAATACATTTTTCATATTTATTGACTACCATGAATATCCCAAACACAGGAAACTGATAATTTTCATCAATTACACAACTTTTTGTTACATTTTCAACATTTATATGAGCATATGGGTCAACAAGTAATTCGGATTTAGGTGTTTGATTACAACCACATAATAATAACACACCAAGAATTAATAAACAATATTTCATAAACTAAACTCCTTATTAATAAATAACACTCATGTCAATAATAATAAAATCTTTTTCATAGCTATGCTATAATCTCAATGTCATTTAAATTTAAAAACAATGTTTCATGTCCGTCTTCAACCCAAAATACATCTGCACAATATGCTTTATTATCACATTTTTCTATTCCGGTTATAACACCATAAAAATGTACATTTGGGTCCATAATTGATTTAAGTTTTATTAAATCACCTAACATTGGAGCATCTTGAGAAATCACTAAATTCACCATCCAATAACGATATTGTTGTACCATCAGTACAAAATATTACATATATTGAACCATCATATTCTGGCGAATTATATAATTCTTTTTTAATTATAACGCCACTGTCTCCATAATATGATATAACTAAATCACCTATTTCAAAACATTTCTCAAAATTTTTACTCAAATAATCTAGTGGCACCAGCATACCACTCCTCAATTTTATAAAGCCCATTAGGATAACACGTATATACTTCATAAACAGGTGGATTAAATAATAATTGCATATTTGGATTATTAGATGCAGAATGAAAATTTAATATTATCCCAAACCTTCTACCACTAGTAGTATTATTTTCATCAACATCATAGATTACCATATCACCACGTTTAGGATTTCTGTCTTTAAAATTAACTATCATTACAATGCCAATGATCTCGGCTTTGTAAGTTTAATGTTAACGTCTTATGCCCACTATTTAAATAATTAACCATATCAAGAAATTTATCCCATTCATTCTCGCCATTAAAATCTACATATGTTGTGCCGATCTGTAAACGAAATACTGCACCATCATCATAACGTAAAATTTCACAAATTACAGCTTCGGGCCCTTTGCTAGTATTAACTACAATATGATTTCTTTTGATACGTTTTAAACATTTATTTAACATAAAAATATTATACATTATCATTGATGAATTATTAAACAAATATGTATAATATTTTATTAAAGAAAATGCCGGCTAGGAATTCCTAGCCGGCATTATAAAAATAGAATTTATTATTAATTCTATGCTTGTTCAACACCCAACAGTTCAATTTCAAAATTTAAATTTTTTCCAGCCATTGGATGGTTAAAATCAAGAACAACTGAATCTTCACCTACTGAATCAATTCTTGCAACTACATCTTGACCTAATTCATTTTGGCCCTGCACTGTACTATCTACTTGAAATTCATAATCTTGTGGAAAAACCGACTGGGAAATAGTCTGAACAAGTTCTTCCCTAGATTCCCCATATGCCTCAAGAGGTGTAAGTGAAACATTCTTTACTTCACCAATAGCCATTCCTACAACTGCATTATCAAACCCAGTTATTAATTGACCTGATCCTACTTGAAATGTTAAAGCTTCACCACGTGAACGTGAATTATCAAATTCAGTATCATCATCAAATTTACCTGTATAATGAATTTTTACTGTTTGCCCATTTTCTACTTTACTCATTGTATTTATACCTTTATCCATAAATTAAATGAGGCACCTGTAACCCCGTGCCTCCCTGCGGATATAGACTTATGCCTTCTTTTGAACAAATTGATAAAGTTTTTCAGCTTCAGCAATTACATCTTCAGTTGTATAAGGGGTTACTGCTTGACGCTTACCCTCCGGGCGGAGACATTCATTATCAAATTGTCTACCTACCTTATCACATAAAATGCCCTGTGCCATCCCCAATAGATCGGTACGGAGCTCATATCCACTCTTTTTATTATCACCCATTTTTTTCTCCTTTGTGTATGTGTGTAAAAAAAAGGAATACTAGCACGTCTATATTCCCAACTCTCATGACCCCCAAGCCTTTTGAGCCTGTCCCTTTCGGTTAGAGGTACGCACACCGGTAAGTAACACCGTTCACGAGATTTCTCCCTGTTCTTGACCTGTAAAGGTCACGGAACAGCACGCCCTACTGTCACCAACATTCTGCGTTCCTTTGAGTAAGCTGTACACTTCCCCTTTTAGTTGCGCGCCATGCTTCAAATCCTTGGGAGAATATCCACATAACCCCTTTCGGGACGATAAACCCGTTGCCGATTTTACCAGAGAGACTTCTGCCAATGACAGTTAGATTCTAGAGGATCTCAATGGAAACTCCTTCCCAAGACCTTTTAATCTTAGGTTTGCCTTTATCCCGTTTTCGCGATGAACCCACAAGTCCGCAAATATCTTTAGCAGCACTTCTTCAGTGGTATGAAGACTCTTACTTTAGACTACTGGATGATATTCAGAAATACCACATTCCTTAACTCATCCCCTCTCTTAGTTGGGCGGCATACCACAAGAATGGCACTTTCCCAAGCGAGGTTTTCTCTATCATCAACTTTCATCAATGCCCAGGAGCCAGTAATTCAACCTGAGTTTTTGGGCCCGAGAACTGGGCACGCTTTTTATTTTCAAAGAACAGTTATTTTATAACTTACAATGGTCAAAATGTTTAAAGTATAAATTGAATTTATAATGTTATGCAAGAATTTTTATAACATCATTAGGAGAAATCCAAGAAATTTTTCCCGATTTGGATCCCATAACCTTATACATCGTTTGGCGATGCTGAATTTTTTTTATATCAGTTATGTCTGATATTTCATTAATTTTAAATGCCAAATCGGGATGATATTTATCTTTTACCTCTAAAACAAGGGCATGCATTGATGTTTCTGTATTATATACACCTTGGTAGTGTTCAGGTTTTACTATTAATAACATATCACCTTTTTTAATTGGTTGTTTCATTTACACATAACCAGCCAATACTAGGTGTATGTAATCATGCAATTCAGTTATAACACCTCGATCAGATAAATTTATAATTTGAGTATATATTTTTTTCTTAAGCTCATTATGTACCCTTTTACCAACAAGATTTTTTGTATAATTTGTTAACGCAGTTGGTAAATTCGGGTCATCAAAATTTATAGGCTTACGCAAAATATCAAGTGCAGCTTCTTTCCCAAATTTTTGTAACAACACTTCTGCAGCTTCATAAGCATAAGCATCAACTTCTATGTGTGCTGAAAAATAATCTTTATTATATAATTCTTCCCCTCCTGGCACCTGGTATTTTGGATCATTTGGGTCTGGAATTTGTTTAGGATCATTTAGCATTTTACGAAATGTCTGTAATGTGGACTTATCTTTTCTTGATTTTTGTTGTTTTACTATTTGTGATTTATGAATAAATTCATGCCGAATGGTTGATCCTATATGATTTACAAGGGCTGATACATTTAAATCAGCCATATCATAATCTTCCGATAAATATGAAAGTATTATATTTAAATTTTTTCTACCTGCTGCTTGAGAAATCACAAAGTTTGCTTGACCCAACCATTTATTTGGATAATTCGCATGTCCCTTGGCAAGTGTCAACTGTTTACCTAAATTAAATACATTTGGACTGTCTACATAAAAATACACATTTAAATTATTACCCTTTGCAAAAAGCCTAAGTGAATCCTGCAAAGCTTTTGCAGCAGGTGTATGTGATTGTTGGCCAATATCTGAATCATCTTCTGTGTTAGGTTGTGTCCAAAACTGTGATTTGACGATTGCGGCATCTAATTGTTTATATAAATCATCTGATAATTTTGATACTTCATTTAAATACTTTCCAAGCATAAAATTAAAACCGAATTTCAGAAGCAGGTATATTCATTTGACTTAAAAGTTTATGTTGATAAGATTCTGGTAAATCTGTTAAATATATTACACGAGGCCTGCCTCGGCGTGTTTTACCATCTACCACATTACGTAATGTTAAACGTTCACTCACATGACAAAATGAAGTTACCATATAATGTTTATTGTCAAAATTAAAATTTACCTTACCATTAAATTGCCCCTTACCTTTTGTATCATTTAACCATAAATTGAAATTAATCCTCCGCAGATCAATCGGGCGGCCTCTACTTGGCGTGTTATTTTTTGTTAAAACCTGTAATCTAATGTTTTCATCATCAATAGATGTAATAATATAATTTTTCCCATTCTTGCAAATTGTCTTTCCGATATTAAATTCCATTATTTCTCCTATGCTATTTATATTAAATATTCCATGCTCTTGTACCAAATTCTTTAAGACCACGTTTTGTCATGTCCAGAACAAATGTATGGCCACCAGGACCAAAACGATATTTTTGTAATTCCAATAATCTCATACCAAAAGTATCTGACTTACTATCTGTATCAATTGAAAGGTGCATATGTGCATCTACCATATGTTTAAGTGTCATATCACCCTTAAATTGACCAGATTTACCTACCTGTCCAATGACAAGACCAATTTTTTTATTTTGTTTTGCCCAATTTGTAACTAATTCCAATGAACGATTTGGGGTTTTGCTATTAATTTTACTGCCATACTTACCATCATTTAAACATTGCAGCGAATCGATTAATAAAAACATTGCATCAATTTCATCAGCATGATTAAGCAATTGTTCTACACTTTCATCTTGTCCACATATAAACCCATGTCTAAACGTTAGACGTTCTGCAACCATCTTGATTTGATATAAGCTTTCTTCTGCCGTATTAAATAATGTGGTATGACCCATGCGGGTTGTTGCATTTGCAAGCTGCAAAATCAACGTAGTTTTACCAGACCCCGGTGTACCCGTAAACAACGTTGTTGTTGTCCTAATAAAGCCACCGTTGTATAGATCATCAACCCACCTTAAACCAGATTTAATACGTTTTCTCATTACATCAGGTACTTTAACATCCATAATATTTGTACCATTATCGATATTATCAACTTGTGTATTTAATTTCACGTAGTAATTTCCTTTGACTAGGTTAGCCGTTTAGATATATTTTAAAACAAAAAAGCATTATTTTCACATTATTAAATAAAAAAGAGGGGATAAAAATTTTTATCCCCTCTTTAAATTATTCATGGTTACTAATAAATTTTTATTTATATTTCACCTTTTGTATTTAGTAATCCCATTGCATAACTCTTCATCCTCACAATAGAATTTTATTTCAATAATATATTATTTCTGCTTATATCTATCTTGCATCACAATATATTTCTTTAATTCAAGTTTTTTATTCGGAAACACATCAGCAGCAATAAAATATATTATCTCATATTTAGTAACAAGCTTAGGATCAAGTTTATATTTTTTGGCATAAAGCCTTTTAATTTTTCTAAATTTTCTTTTGTAAATATTTAATTGTTTTGGATTACTAGCCTCTAAATCAGTATAAAATTTCGTATATTTATCATTGCCAAGATAAGGAATTAATCCTAATTCCAGCATTTTCATTTGAATAATAATTTTTTCTGTTTCAGTTAGACTCATTTGTTAGTTTAATTATCATTTCATTAGTATCAAAATACATTGTGTTACCTGGACAAATTACCCAAGCTCTTTTCAGATAACATGGAATTGGCTTTGGTGCTTGTCCGTCAGTAAGTATCAGTAAAGCATCATAATTACTTTTATTCTCATTTGCATATCGTGTTGGTGCATTAAAATCTGTACCACCCCAACGTGTACGGCTCGGTTGAATTATTTGTCCCCTTCGCCATCCATACATATTTTCTTCATCCACACATGTATCAAAATGAACAACAGTAAAATCAATATGTTTAGATAAACTTGTGAGTTCACCAAAAAATAATTCTGCATCAGAATTTGTAACCGAACCTGATTGATCAAATGCAACCAATATTCTGGCCCTACGATCCCTTCTTTTTCCCGGGTGTATAATACCGTACTTACGATTTCTACGTAACCTTGTATTTCGTCTTTCTGATGATTGTGCCATGCCACAAAAAGAACGTACTACCTGTCTCCAATTAACTTGCGTACTAATTAATTTTCGAAGTTCATCCTTTAATTCAACCGGTACATCCCCCCAACGAGATCGCCTATCTGCTTCATTTACTGCTTCTTTTATAATATCCTTTAACTTTCCCTTAATAATTTCACGTTCAACGCCAGAAGAATTAGACCAACCATCATGTGAATCAAATTGGCCAGCCGAATTACTGGCGTCATCTGAATCCCCAGATTCTTGTGCTAGTTTTGCAAGCTCCTCTGACACCTCTTTATTACTCATAAACTTTTCATAATACCAATCAGATGATTTTCTCGGTGGAAGTGATTCAATAAAATCAGCTATAGGTGATTCATCCATACCTTCCGGCAATTCTGGGCGTTCTCCAGGAATGATTGCACAGTCAGGTAATTGGTTTCTTGGTATCATGCTATTTATAGCACAATCAGTTGCATAATTCCATACCATATGTTCATCTTTTTTTCTTAAAACAATGTGTTCTAAAATAATGTGTAGGTATTCATGTTTTAATACACCCCTAACACATTGTTTTTCCAATTGACTAAAAAATATAGGATTCCACAACAAAATGATTTGATGATTCTTATCAATTGTCACACCTGCAGTTGGTAATGCACTTGATCGTACCTTACGGATTCTTCTTGATATAGATGCATAAAAGGGATCTTGATCCATTAATTGGGTAAAAAATGGTCTTATGTCAAAATTTTGAGCATCTTCATGAAGACGTTTCTGACGGTCAAGTTCTCTCAACTCTTCTTTTGTTAGATTCGATGTGGTATCCATATAATCTCCTATATAATTATTATACCATCACCTATTACTAATTTGCATCATTTTGGGTAAAATCTCCAAGACATTCTAAAATAAACATTTTATTAATGCTATGTACTTTCTTGGCATTTTCTGGATTAGCATCCACTAGTTTTCTCCATGCAGTAATTACCAGTTCTGGATCTAGTAATGCTTGAAACTTTGCAAAATTTTCAATTTGTGTTTCTGACCACAAATTTTCTTTACAGTGAATACATAATCTCTCAATTAATCCATTAAGCGTATCATAGTTTGTGGTATCAATTCGTTCCTTTACGTCTTCAAACTCATTCAAAATATCATCAACTGTTACATTCTTTTTCAATGTTTTTACAAAATTTGTAAATGCGATAGATGCTTCAGTACCAACAAGTGATGCCGCCACTGAAAATACATATTCATGGACATCATCATCGGAAGAAACATGAGTAAGATCAGTACCTTGCATTGATTCGTCAAATCGTTCCCAACTTCGACGACTAGGGTATACTTTGTACGGTTCAATTTCATCCCTGTGTTCCAAATGATCAGGAAATTGATTAATAAAATCAACAATTGCAGGATGCAATTTTGGGCGTGCCCAGTCCAACCAGTCTTCAATCGTTGGTTCCAGCTTAATCACTGCAAAGCGATCATAAAGTGCAGGGTCAAGTGCATCAACGTGATATTGGGCACCGGTATTAATTGCGGCGAAAACAATTGACTCCGGATGTAGGTAATGACCATTTACATTTCTGTCAAGTACCAATTGAAATGCAGCCTGCTTAACCTCATTTGTTGCCCTATTGAATTCATCTAAAAACACAATCCGTGGATATAAACACGCCTCAATAAGAAACTCAGGCGGGGCAAATCGCATTTTTGATTTACGATCCCATTTAGCCCTCACTGATTTTGCAATCTCAGTTGCTGCACCATCGCTTAGACCTTTAAGTGTATTTTTTAAATCATCTTGATATGCTTTTTCTTTTTCTTCATCCACGAACGGAATATCAACAATTTCAGGAATACCAATAAAATCACCATCTGTCATAAGCGCCAATCGGATATCCATAACGGGAAGATCAAGCATTTCACCAATTTGATGAACACCTTGGCTCTTACCAATACCGTGATCGCCTTCAATAATTCTCGAAATATTGCTTGGTAAACCTTTACCGAGGGATATAAATGTTTTAAAACCGCAACTCATTATGACTCCTTTTGTTATAACGTGTTTATAGTCTTATTTTATACCTTTTACATCATGTTTGCACAAATTTATTGTATTTTTATTTTATTTATGTAACAACAGTGGACTCTGTTGAAAAATTGTCGTCACTAGGTTCATAGTGTTCAAGATCTGGAACTTCATCAACCTGAGTATCTTCTACGGTAGCTTCGGGTTCTGGTTGAGTTTCAACAGTTAATTTGGTTTCTTTAAATTCATACTTTTTGCTAACATTTGTCATCATGTTGTATGGCTTTCCTTTTCCTAAGTTAACTACTTTAGTCCCAATACCCTTAGATATAATATATAGCTGCTCAGCAAAATACTCATAAGAAGCTAAATAATCTTCATATGAATAAGATACAGTCGTCCCCGTATGATCCCTAAAATAATTTTGAGGGTCACGATTTCTGTTTTTACTAACACCATCTATTCCACAAACATAAAGCTTTTCTGGATTGGAATTAAGAACCAACCAACAAACTCTTCCGGCAACACCTTCTTTCCCTCCATTGGTTCTGTGAAATATCATACGATCTCCATACTTTTCAGTAAAAGAAAGAAAGGCTTCAGAGTCATAAAATCCACCGAGGTTCTTTACGAGATTTATCAATTCTGTTTGGTCGGTTGGTAAATTTTTTCTGGATATGTAACTGTTTATTTTCGGTTCAAAAGATACAGTACATTCTGGATTCGAATCTAAATACTGTAATAATCTTTTGTCGGTTAGTTCAACTAGATTTGTTAAACATACATGCATAGGTTTTTTGGCTACAACTTCATCGTTACAATAAAAAAAACTAGTCGTAACCAGTACTTCCCAATCATAAGATTTCCAATCGACATCCCTAGCAGACGGCCCAGACCCAAGTACTAAAACTTTCTTTTTTGCTACATTCTTATCAAAAAGATCAGTGCGGCCTCTCAAATATATGAAAGGGATATGAGGCGGGGGGCGGGTCTGGGGCCGATTTGGGAGATCGCCCCAATACAGTGTGGGTACCCGTATTGTATGGGGTACTTCACCCCAATACAGTGTGGGGCCTTCACCCCATACTTCATCTAGTGCCTGTTTAACTGTATCTACATCAGGTTTATTAAATAAACCCATGCCATCAATTGCTCCATTGACGGATTCAACAGTTTTTAAACCCCTGGCTTTAACCCAAGATGAAAGCTTCCATTTTCTCCTTTTAAAATACCACTTATAATCCATTACGTTCTCCTACAAATTTTTATTTTTATATATTATTGATAATACATAACTCTCTGTTTTTTAACTTTTGCTTCTGTCTCTGATTTCGCTTCTTTCGCTTCTTTTACTGCTTTCGCTTCTTTTGCTTCTCCGATTTCATCGATATCTTCAACTTCATCATGATCCTCATCACCTTCAAAATAATATTCATCCAGCCAATTATGTTTATTTCTGATATAAGGCGAATTTTTAGGAATTCGAAATCCTCTTTCTTTTTTAAAATTATTTTTTCTCATAAAATTTTATATAAATTTAATCTACTAGTTTATTTCTTATTTTGCCGGATTGCGTATGCATCCTGTATTAATGCACCTAAACCAGATTGAAAATTTGGATCCGCTATAATACGATTTAATGTCGCCCTATCGGTTGGGCCATTTACTGAATTTGAATAAATGCGTGCAAATTTTCTCATTGACTTCAATAAAATATTACGTGCAGTAGCATGATTCATTTTCCAACCTGCTTTTGTCATTAATCTCGACATTGTACGATAGTCCATACCATTTAGCATTTGACCAACAGTTGAATATTCTTTCCTATCCAAAATAAATTACCTCCATAATCTTTGTTTATTATAAATTTAAAATTATAAATTGTTCACCTAATCTATATTATAACAATAATTTCGTCATTTTTCACATTAATACACTCACCAGTGCTAATAAAAATACGAACATGGTTATTTAACTTCCCTAATTTATCAGCAATACACATCCCATACCATCTGTGATGTATATTATCAGGTATAATTTCCTTAATATATAAAATAAAATCACCTTTTTTAGGTTGCTTTCTACTCCATTCCATTATTTTTGATTAAATTGTGGCCTAGGCGGTATTAATGGTTGGTGTTTCTTTGGTGGTTGTTGTGGTTGTTGCGGTAGTTGTGGTAGTTCTGCTGGTTCACTTAAATTACTTTCAATTGATTTTAAATTTCTAAGAAATCTTGACACGCTATCAATTACGTCGCCAAGTGGCACCTCGGTGCCTCTTGCTTTACCATTGCTGTCAAATAATCTAGCTTTATTAGCATCATACACTTTGACCTCAAATGGTACTTCAAATAAATTTAATTCTATAGTTTCTTTTGATTCTTTACCAAATAATCTTTTAGCCATTGTCCCAATTATTTCATTTAATTGATTATTATTAAACTTTTGGCCAAATTCTTCATTTATAATCTGTTTTAATTTTCGTTTAGTAAGTTTCATTTTTATTTTTAATGAATTCTCTTTTCCCTAATTTCATGGAAATGTTCAGCAACACTTTCTGCAACAATTTCATATTCAGGAACATTATAAATCATCTTATTTCCAAATTTAATATCATAAAATTCAATTTTACCATTCTCGGTTAATGTATGCCAAACAACTTCACCAATCTCACTATCACTAATACTTAAATTCTCTTTTACAGTTGAAGACTTCAACTTTGCATGTTTTATTCATTGGTGACCGACAAGTTTCTTTTGATCCTTATCTAGTTTGGCGGGTTCCATACCACTACCATAAGGTGCAGCCTTGCCTACTTCTTCACGAATAACCTTCCTGAGTTGTTTTTTTGTCAACTTCATTAAAATGTCATCCCGAGTTTTTGCATAATTACATGTTTAACATCCTCCGGATTAACATTATGAGCTGTGGCATAATCAACAACCAAATTATCTGCATCATGATCGTAATAACTATCTTCTGAATTAATCTCAGGATAATTACCTAGAAAATCCTCAGCAACTTCCTCGGCCGGACTTAAGCGCTCAACAAGGATAGTTTCCCTAATAATTCTTCTTAAATATTCTTTGGTAAGTTTCATTTAAATATTGCGAACTTGGCCGCTCGGAAATTGAACATTATAATTTTGGTCATTTAACGCATTAACCAATTGGCTTAAAGCTTGTTTTGTTATATCACTCATTGCTGGAATGGCTGATGCCAAACTATCCAATGATTGCTGTGCGGCTCTGACCCTCCCAGGTAATACCGCTTCGCCACCCATAGGGTCTGCAATGTCGGGATCTTCACTTATAACACCTACCCCTGTAAGATAATCTTTCAAATATTCTGTACGAGGAGAAAATGATTCATTTAATGATTTGTCTTTAGTTAAATTACCAATTTCCTCTTTGATAATACGCCTTAGTTTTGATTTAGTTAATTTCATAATTTAATAGTCCAGTGATCCAGGTTCGATTGCTCGACCGAAACTGCCGTCGTCTCCCCTTTGATTAATTGTATCATTCCACTCTTTTTGTCGTTGGTCAAGTAAACTTTTTGCATCCCTAACATATTGCGCCGCTAATTCCCAATCACCAGGCTCAGTATTACGAATACCGGATACCATCCTATCGAAAGCAGCCTCTGCCTTAGGATCAAGCACGGTTGATTGCTCAACAAGATAATCTTTTAGATACTCTGTACGAGAGGAAAATTGCATAAATGATTCATTTAATGATTTGTCTTTAGTTAAATTACCAATTTCCTCTTTGATAATACGCCTTAGTTTTGATTTAGTTAATTTCATAGAATGCTCTCCCTATATTCTTAATTATATTCAATTTCCAGATATAACTATGCCCATATGAGCCTTATTTGCTTTATTGTAACTTATTTTATTTAAACCTGGTAATGGTTTACCAATTTTACCTCGTTTATGGCCATGGACAACCTTCCATTTCTTTCCTGGGTTTTTTTCATGATAATCCTTATTTGAAACTTTATATTTCTTTTTGTATTTTTTCCAACTTTTAAGGCTAAATCCCATAGGAACAACATATTCAACTAAAAAATTTTGAATTACATGCCTTAACTGGTTTTCTGTTAAAATCATTATACACCCATTAATTATAAATATTTATGACTTAATATAAAACCATCAAATAATAGTTAAACCAACTATTACATATAATTTTTATGATACCATTGCATATAATTTCCTAACGATCCATCATTTGGCACGATTGAATAATCATGTCTTACCAAAATATTGTATGCATCCGCTCCATACTGGCCAATACCTGGAAGATTTTTGGGATTATCACCGAATTTAAAATTTTTGTATGCACTGGAAAATTTCATCATTGAGTTTGCACGTCTATTATATAATCCTAATGGCTTTATGAAACTAATAAGTTTATCGCTATCTGCCTTTATTAGGGCGTCAGGATTTGGATATCTCCTAAAAAATTCTGTAACCAAAGGCCTAACCTGTTTGTGGCTAGTTAAATTTAACATAATACAAATTAATAAAATTTTCCATGGATCATCAAGATAATCTTCTTGAACTAAACCAAATTTTTTATCAGGTATAGGATATTTTAACGCTGCCACACTAATTTACCTGCCTTTGTTCGCACTTCTTTTATAAATTTATACACATATAGCGCCGCCATTGCATTATCAAACAATTCATAAATATCATCTTCAGTTAAAAGCATTAAACCATTACAAAATTTTGTAACTTGATCATGAATATCATCTTCACTTCCATTTAAATAATGATATGATTTTTGAATTGCTAACTTATCATCGACATAAATGGTAATAACTAATCTCTTTTTGATTAAATCTTCATTAACAATAAAATTAAGATTTTGTGGTCTACAAAAATATGATATTGTTTTTGGTGCAAAATTTCTTTTCATTATATTAAATAATATAATTTTAAACTTTAATTTACATACAATTCAAAAGTTCTTTAAGTATTTTTTCTGTTTTTGAATCAAATGTTTTTGGAACTTTTATTTTCATATGTGCATAATGGTTTCCATTATTTTCTGAATTTAATTTTTTAACACCCTTATTTTTAATTTTAAACACGTCATCCTGTTGTGTACCACGTGGAACCTTAATTTGAACTGGTCCATGAATTGTTAGTACTTCTATTGTCCCACCTAAAACTGCCAGTGGGAAACTTATTGAAACTTCAGTGTGTATGTCTTGTTTTGATCGTTTAAAAATTTCCGATTCCTTAACACCTATTTTAACATACAAATCAAATTTAATATTACTAGCATCATTATGACAATTTTCTATCTTTATTTTATTTCCATTATTAATGCCTGCAGGGATAGACAACTTTATTTCTTTTTTATGTTCCATTAGGCCGCTACCATTACATGTTCCACAATATTCATGTATTGTCTGGCCTGAACCGCCGCACGCATTACACGTTACTGTAATATTTAAAAATTGTTGCCTGTGCCGTAGTTGGCCGGTGCCATTGCACTCATAGCATTGTTTAGGTTTTGAACCAGGTTTTACCCCATTACCACTACATGTTGCACACATATTTTGCATTGGAACATTAATATTTTTTTCACAACCAAAGACTGCTTCTTCAAATGTTAAATCAATATCAATTGCTAAATTATGTTTTTTTGGTCGATTTCTTCTTTGGTCAAAAAAATCAGAAAAAATATCATTCATATTTCCAAACATATCAAATCCACCGAATGAAAAATTAAAATGATCAGCATGACTTTGGTGGTCATACATATCACGTTTATTTTTATCACCTAAAACATCATATGCCTGTGAAATTTGTTTGAAATTTTCTTCTGCCTTTGAATCACCCGGATTTCTATCCGGGTGATTCTCCAACGCCAATTTTCTATATGCTTTTTTTATTTCTTCTTGGGTTGCTTTTTTATCAACACCTAGAATACTATAATAATCACTCATTATCTAATAATACTTTATATGCAGCGCTATGTTTATGCTACATCTTCTTCAATTACATCTGCATCAACAACATCATCATATGCATTTGTAACATCCTCATTTTTATCCTGAGTTGCTGATACATTTTCATACATAGTTTTTGCCAAAGTTTGAACTACATCCTGTATAGACTGTAAGGTTGAATCAATTTTAGATTTATCATTAGATTCTAACACATCATTAGCATCATTTAATAATGTATTAATATTTTCCTTTTCACTATCACCAAGTTTGTCACCTAATGTGTTTAAACTAGACTTTACCTGATACACCATTGAATCCAGCTTATTCTTTGAACCTATCAATTCAGCCTTCTCCTTATCTTCTGTTTCATATTTTTTTGCATCTGTAATCATATCATTAATTTCAGATTCATTCAATCCTCCGGAATTAGTAATGGTGATTGATTGATCCTTGCCTGTAGCTTTATCTTTTGCAGACACTTTTAAAATACCATTTGCATCAATATCAAACGTAACCTCAATTTGTGGAATACCTCTTGGTGCTGGAGGGACTCCTGTTAATTCAAATCTACCAATTGTTTTATTCCCTAATGCAATATCCCTTTCACCTTGCAAAACATGAATGTCAACGGCAGGTTGATTATCTGCTGCTGTTGAAAAAATTTCTGTCTTTTTTGTAGGGATCGTTGTATTTCTTTCAATCAAACGTGTTGTAATTCCTCCCATTGTCTCAATCCCAAGGCTTAATGGGGTAACATCTAACAATAATATATCTTTAACCTCACCTGATAAAACGCCACCCTGTACAGCGGCACCTAAAGCAACAACCTCATCCGGATTAACACCTTGATTAGGCTTTTTATCAAAAAAGCTGGCAACCGCAGTTGTAACTTTTGGCATTCTAGTTGAACCACCAACTAAGACAACTTGGTCAATATCTTTTATGCTTTTCTTTGCATCTTTTAGTGCCTTTTTACATGACTCAAAAGTTTTTTCAATAATATCATCGACAAGATTTTCAAATTTTGCACGACTAATTGTTAAATTTAAATGTTTTGGCCCAGTTGAATCAGCGGTTAAAAACGGAAGATTAATATTTGTTTCTTGTGCAGAACTTAATTCAATCTTTGCCTTCTCTGCTGCTTCTCGTAGTCTTTGCATAACCATTGTATCTTTTGATACGTCTAGCCCACTTTCAGATTTAAACTCTTTGACAAGATATTCGATTAATCTTTCATCTATATTATCACCACCTAAATGTGTATCACCAGATGTTGATAATACTTCTATAACATTTTCACTAACTTCCAAAATAGACACATCAAAGGTGCCGCCGCCGAAATCATAAACAGCAATTAATTCATCACTATTTTTATCAAGGCCGTATGCAAGTGCGGCTGCGGTTGGTTCATTAATAATACGTTTTACTTCAAGGCCGGCAATTTTACCTGCATCTTTTGTTGCCTGGCGTTGGCTATCATTAAAATATGCCGGAACAGTAATAACTGCATGTTTAACTTCTTCCCCAAGATAAGTTTCTGCAGCCTTTTTTAACTTTTGTAAAACCTTTGCACTAATTTCTTGTGGATAATATTTTTTTGAACCAATTGCAACATTCACCTCACCTTTTTTAGACTTTTCAATTTTAAAAGCAACTTTATCAACTGAATCTTTTATCTCATTAAATTTTGAACCAATAAATCTCTTTATTGAATAAACTGTATTACCAGAATTTACAACCGCTTGGCGTTTAGCAGTAATACCAACCAATGTATCACTTTCTGTAAATGCAACAACTGATGGTGTTGTTCTATTACCTTCTTCGTTCACAATAACTGCCGGACTATTCCCATCCATAACGGCAACACACGAATTTGTTGTGCCTAAATCAATTCCTATAATTTTTGACATATTTTTCTCCTATTTTACTCATTTATTATATTTTCTTTATTTAATTGCAATTTTTAACGGTTTGGCTTCTGGCCTAGACGGTACAGTAATACTGAGAAGACCATTTTCAAACTTTGCAGAAATTAAAGAAAGATCAAGGTTATTATCATAATTTACATATGTTTTTTCAAAACTACGCCTAGCAATACGTCGTATTGTTTCTTCACCTTCAGAAATACTAGAATTAGCACGAACAGTAATACTACATTTTTCAGGTATTACTTCAATTGTGAGATCTTCTTTTGAAAAACCTGCCAAAGCAAATTCCATCGCTGTATCACCATTATCATTACGATAAATATCTGCAACAGGATAACCACGTGTGGATTGTCGCAACAAAGTTGGAAAAGAATCATTAAAAAAATTATCAAATACGTCATCAAAGACGCGGCTGCCCAATAAACCAGGGCGGTAAGCTGTTAGGGTGGTACTCATATTTTTTCTCCTTATTTAAGCAAGTACAAAGCTATCCATCCCAAAGGCAATGAACAACTCAGGTTAAAATATAGACATTTTTTGTCTATTGTACACCCCTAAATTTCATTTTTTTCATATTTTTTTATTTTTTGTCTGACTATTTTAGACATTTCGTTAAATGTACGTAAAAGTTTGGTTGGAACCATAACACCTTTTGATATTAAATATGTAAGTGCAATCTCGCTTCTCTCTATAACTATAAGATCTTTTTTTAGCTTATAGTGTTCTATAGAGATAATCTTACCACTGTTATGTTGTTTGTCGCTCATATACATAAATAAACCTATGACCTGGTTTTTAACACATTATAAACAACAAAACTGCAACTAAAAATAATTAAGGTTTTTATTAATGGACCCATATATGTAAACATGTATAGTGTACATATGGTAGCATACCCTATTAAAAACCCAAGACAAAATTTATATAAAATTTTCAATTATTCCCTATAAATTTTTCCAATATTTCCACTGCCTAAGTTTAATTTTCCCAATAACCTCTTCGGCTGTACAATTCTGTGTCACAACAAACACATCATTCCATCTTATTATTATATCCTGATTATAACCATCATACCCTCGATAGGTGTCAATTATATAACCCCAGATAGGGCGATTACATAATGAATCATAGAACCATAATAAATCACCTCTTTTAAATGTTGATTTAAAATTTTTTTTCATATTTGTATTTTTCAGATGCTAATTTTTTCAATATCTCATCTCTTTGAGTGCCTGTCTGCAATCGATGCTGAAGCCCATGCATGGGGTTTAATTTTACACTTAAATCCTACACCTTTTACATACCCTGTTAGCATATCAACAAATTTACTTGTACCATTAAATTTATTTTTTGGACTGATGTCAAGATGTAATTCAATATTCTTAATATCAAATTTTTGCAACATTAATGCAAGATTTATTGAATTTTCAGTTTCAAATGTCATTCTTTGTAATAAGGTTGGAAGACATTTTTTCTTAACTAATTTTCTTTCAAAAAAATATTTACCACCCTTTTTAAGCACTGGATTATATAGACAAATTACTGTTGCAGTTATGTAATCATTTTTATATAAAAATGTATCTGTACCTATGTAAACAATACCATCATTTTTAACATATGGCTTAATAATATTAATTAAATTTGGAAACTCATATGCTATACCTGCACCAGAATACCACATTATATTTTATTTTTAGACCTTGAGAAATATACATTAATATTTGAATCAATTTTGCCTAATAACCATGCCTGTATATCCATTGAGGTATCAAAATAATGAATAATTTCTCCCTCTTTTATTGCCCATCGCTGTAATTTGTCTAATATGTCAAATTTATTAATCACTAAATCAGTTACACCGTTTATATTAATTGCCTTGTTAAGTTGTTCCCAATTCAACCAGCTACACTGTCGAGGGCGGCCTGTTGTGGCACCAAATTCTTCACCAATCTTTTGGATATCATTAAAAATTTGATCTTCACCGTGGAATTTTTTAGCTCCTACATATGTTTCATATATTTTAGCAATCCCCCATACCTTACGTATAGATTTTGGTGGAACACCATTTAATAAGGCTCCGGCGGTTGTACAATGACTCGAAGTCACATACGGGTAGTCACCCCAATCTATATCAAGTCCAAAGCCCTGTGCACCTTCAAACAAAATATTTGGATTATTATAATTTTCATATAATTCTTCATACAAATTTATTAAAAATGGCTTAAGTGACTGATGAATATCGCTACTTTCGTAAGAACAAAATGATTTAGCTCTTTCCCCACTGCGGTTGTATTTATCCCTATATGCAGGCCCATTGCCCATTTTTGTTGTTCCAATTTTACTATCACGCCTATCTTCTTGCACATGCTCATTTGTTATTATGTGCGCATTATCAGCAATATAAATTAAATCCTTTGTATTAATACCTGCATCATTCAATTCCTTAATTTCTTTAAAAAATTGTTTTGGGTATATAACACATCCCGGCCCAATAATTGACTTAATTCCATAAAAAACACCCGCTGGAATATGATGTGTTACAAACTTTTTTCCATTATGGTAAATTGTATGACCAGCATTACAACCCCCATTATATCTTATAACATGTGTATAATTACCTTCTGCACACAAATGATGCGTTACTTTACCTTTTCCTTCATCACCGTGTTGTAGTCCAACAATGATATCAGCTTGCATATAAATTCCTTTTAATTATCCATTTATTAATTATCGCCCGTGGAACCAAAGCCACCAGCTTTACGTTGCGAATTCCAATTCATAAATTCATCACTTTTAACTTCTTCAATCCCACAGTGCAAAATTGGAATTAGTATTGCTTGTGCAATTTTCTCTCCCGGTTTTATATATTGTGTTTTTAATCCAATGTTGTGTAGATTTACATATATCTCGCCTGTATAACCAGGGTCAATTACACATGCACCTACAATCAATTGTCTTTTAAATGCAATCCCGGATTTGTTTTTAATTTCTAACATAAGGCCATAAGGTATTTCTATTTTTAAACCAGTTGGGATTAAAACACTTTCTCTGGTACCAATGGCTAAACCTTCATCTATTACAATACGTGCTCTTTCACCATTTGGGCAATAAAATAAATCCATTCCAGCATCAGACATATAAGCTCTTACTGGTAATTTTGCATCCGGTCTAATTTTAAAACATTTAAGAATCATTTAATCATACCTATATTTAAAATATATCTTATAGCATAATCATACTATAACATAATAATTTCATCATATAAATTATGAATTAAATGTATCTACTTTTATAACTAATTGGTGGGATTGTTCAATGATCATACAATCATTTTGAGTTAAGTATTCATTAATATCTTCAACCATTGTTTCATATTCTTCATTTATTTCATTAATAGTATCTAGATCAATTGTAACACGATCATCATAAGATAATTCTATGCATAATTCCATTTCATATTTAAGACTTTTACCTTCTACATTTGTACCAATGTGAGGATCATAGGCATTTAATTCATAAGAACCAAACCTACGGTACAATGCATCATCAATATTTTCTAATACTTCATAGGTTTCCTGTTCTACTTCAACCGTAAAACCAAACCAAATAGATGTTTTAGTCATGTATTTCCCTCAAATGTAATATACATATCATTAAATTAACTTAAAAACCTTAAAACCATTCTCGGTTGAATACATAACCTTTTTTATACCACAAAATTTCATTGCAGCTTCACACATTTCACACGGCCTACTTAAACGTAAATTACCATCATTATTAACCCTAACAACATAAACTGTTGCCCCGACTGTAAGTGATTTTTCAATATTTAAAATTACACCCAACTCAGCATGTAAGGTTGCATTACCAAGTTTTGCGTTTCTAAATCTGGCACCAAATGAATTATAACGATGTTTATTACATGATACATTGAGAACCGTACCAGACTTTGCTAAAACAGCACCATGCCTAAAATTTTTATAATTACCTTGATTTGCAGTCCTTATTGCAAGATTTATAAAAATTTGATCTTTATTTGACGGATTGCATTCCTTATGATTTTCATTATTCAAATATTTCATATTCATGCTTATTTTAACATTCAATTAAAAAATTTACACTATTTCTTATAATGCAAATTTATTATATTACACACAAATTATTAATATTTTTATTTTTATTTCTGCTTCTGTTTTTCATTTAAAACAAATTTTGGATATCCTGATTCCCATTTAACAGTTACTTGACCGGACATATAAGCATCAATTAAATTCATCATATTTTCTTGCTTTGCAGGATCATGAATGTCTGATAACATTTTAAATAATTTATGTTCTGTAAAATCATCTATTTTTGTACAACGTATTTTTTTTATCATAATAAAATTTATATTAAGTCTTTACTTGCGCTTTTAAAAAAATATTTTATACACTGTTGCAACAGCCAATGTTGTAACAGATGTAATAATAAGCCAAATGAGGCGAGAAGAGGTTTCTTTCCAGGATTCTAATTCCCTAAGCCGAGCATATAATCCTGAATCAGGATTATAAACGGCTTCCTTAATTTTAACAATATCTTCCGCCATTTCATCCTGTTTATCTTTAACTGTTTCTATTTTTTGCATAATTTGATCAAATTTTCCATCTATTTCAGCAAAAGTAACCTTTACATCTGTGCAATCAGCCTGGTCTTTTACCACAACAACACCCTCCGTGCAATATCATAATCTTTAGTTTGGCACCTATAATATATAGGTATTTTTTGAACAATCATATACACAAAAAACAAAAAATCTTATTTAAAAAATTTGAATAGCATTGAATTTATCATTCAACTTTATCATACTTCCTGAAATTGATTGTATTGAATCATATATTTTGCGATACATGCCAACCGCATTTTCACAAACATTTTCCGGTGCTACAAAATTAAACCAATCATCAAAATTTAAATTAACAACAGAATCTCTTGCATCTGTTGCTCGCATTATTCTTGGTGTCTCAATAAACTTAATAAGAGGTTTTCCTAAACAATTTTTACTAACAGGTGAATATGACCTTGTAATTGCATATTCATTTGGGCTAAATTTTTGTATATTTTCTTTATATGCAGACATTCTATCAGTACCCGCAAGCCAGCCAACAATACGATAATTTAATTTATAAATTGTATTAACAACTGTTGTCGCATATGATGATTGAATTGGCTTATCATATATAAAAATCTTATCATCATTTTCATACAATGATTTAACCAAATGTAATTGTTGTTTTGTATTTAACGGATTCTTTTTTAAATTTTTAGAACTCTCTCCACCTCTAACCAACATAATTAACACCGCATCAGCATTTAATTCAGTTAGTTTCTCCTTACCTAATTTAATCATTTCATGATGACCGCGATGCCAAGGTTGGGCTCGACCGACCCAAACAATAACCCTTTTTTTATCATCATCAGGTATTCCATTTCCTGTTTCAAAATTAATAATTCTACCTACACGGCGATTTATACATGCCTTTAATAGATCACACCCTGGGTTATTTGATATATCATATGTACTTAGCAATTGTTTTATATGC
>Ga0209756_1000764_pt1 | contig 31335 bp, 34 predicted proteins | sample ETNvirenome_6_85_FD_184071 | JGI IMG/M metagenome (GOLD analysis project Ga0209756, IMG submission 184071) | Marine viral communities from the Pacific Ocean - ETNP_6_85 (SPAdes) (version 3) | ecosystem: Environmental > Aquatic > Marine > Oceanic | place: Pacific Ocean | collected 2013-06-19 | reverse complement strand
GTGGTAGTAGCTACAACAGGAGTAGCGGCTGGTGCAGCCGCAGTATCAGCTTTTCGCTTTTGAGCTTCTTCTAGTCTTCTAGCTTCAACTCTATCAATTTCAGCAATAATGGAATCATCTTTTTTATCTCTTTTCCCATGGGTAAAGAAGACACGTTCAGCCTCTCTCCCGTCTGTATGTTCAATTATTACCTCTCCATGATGCTTCCCTCCTGCATCATATGCCCCCGTATAAGTACTCTTGGGGTAAACAGTAATAACTTTAGTAGTCCCGTCTAAAGGAATATCTTCCTTACGAGCAAATGGCCGACGACTAGCGGTATACACCTTCCCATCATTAAAAGAGACAGTAGGCCCTTTAGGACGCTCTTGGGTTACTACAGCCCCTTCGGGAACTTTGTCTTTTATAGTTTGGAACAAGGGACTTTTGTCGAGCTGCTCAAGCTCGCGTATCAATACCCTGTCTTTTTCCGCACCTTTTTCTACAAGTTTTCCGATTCTCTTTGTAAAATCATTAACAACCGTAGTAGCCATCTCAGGGGTGATATCGGCTAACTTAATTTCTCCGTCTATATTTTTTCCGATCTCTATGCCGAATCCGGTATACAAATCCTGTAGGGTGTTATCACCTGATTCATAACTTGCTCTGGCCTTATTTACAGTTTTATATTCGTCAAACAGCTCTCTTTGTTTTTGCTGTCCTACATTTTGAAGCTCAGGTTCTTGCTGTATAAACTGAGCAAATCCTTGTGCGTCTTTAGCAGCAGCTAACGTTATTTCAGCTTTTACCCTTTCAGCTTCAGCAGCTTTTCGCTCAAGATTTGCAGCGTGTCGGGCGGTTGCCGTAGCTTCTGAATCGTTAATTACCTTATTTAATGCATCTTCTGCAACTTTAGCTACCCTGAGTTCTTCCTCTGCTGCCTTTATGGTAGCTAAACGAGTTGTTTTCTCGTCTGCCGCTAAACTTACCCCCGTTGGCGCTGCCGCTCCACCATCTAACCCAAGCGCACTCTTGGCGTTTTCTTCAGCTTTTAGCCTTTTAGCTTCAGGATCTCCGCCGACAATATTAGTTACCGTGCGAATTGAACCGCCAACCAAACCTGCCGCTGCCGCCACTTCATAATATTCCTCAATAGCTTCCGGGCTATATAGCGGTCGCCCTGCCTGAAAGCGTTCAATAACCTGCTGTCCTACTTCAGTCGGTACTTCTGCTGTTACACCAAGGGCAGCACCCTTGACCCCACGAGTAAACAACCCTCCCTGACGGGTAAGTTTTTCAACGTTTACCCCGGCCCTAGAGCCAAGTCCAAATAGGAAGCGATCTGCGACTAAATCCATAATAGCTTGCGGAATGGATGCTAACAAAGCAGCCCATTCATTCATTTCGATTTTAGTTCCGTCCGCGACAGCTTCTTTCTGAGCCTCACGGTTCATACCGTAGAAAAACGGTACATTTGCTAATAACCCACCTGCAATGCCACCAATTACTCTACCGGGGATTCCAGCTACTGCGCCCATTCTTGCGCCTGCTGCCGCTCCTGCGAGTGAACCACCAATGGTAGTCCCCATCTGAGGGAGAGATTCACCTAATGCGCTACCAGTAAAAGAAGCTAATTCCCCAGCAGTATCAAGTACTCCTTCTGCTTCTCTAACATCTTTTAATCGTGTCGCATAAGGGGCTTTGAATGCAGCTTCTTCTTCTTGCTCCGCAACTACCTCTCCACCGTATTCCTCCAATCCTTCCAGCCCTAGACCTTTTCCAACTCCTTCAAGGAATGACCCATATCCCGTCTGGACAACATCTACACCACGACTAAGACCTTGGGTAAGTACGTTACCCTCCGCATATCGTTCTTGCTCAATTCTTTTTAGAATATTTTCATATCTTTCACTGTCCGATATAGCTGCTCCAGACATAAGAGATTTTTCTAAGTTAGACAGCTCTGCGTCGGACAATGAAGATAGATCAACGCCCCTACCTAACCCGCCTAACCCGCCTAACCCGCCTAACCCGCCTAACCCGCCTAACCCGCCTGATCCAGACATAAGAGATTTTTCTAAGTTAGACAACTCTGCGTCGGACAATGAAGATAGATCAACGCCCCTACCTAACCCGCCTGATCCAGATATTAGTGGCTCTTCTGAAGACATTTCCCCGAATGATGTTGCCATAATAAGCGCCTAACCTGCTGGCTGCCTTCGGGCTTGCTCTCTAGCTACATCCGCCAGCGTAGGTGTTGCCCCGAGACTAGGCAGCCCACCGCTGACACCAGCAAGCATCCCTTGGAGATGAGCAGCATTTAGCCACATCCGAAACGCTATACCCTTTCGTAATTGAATTTCTGTCGCAACGCCAGCGTCACTCTTCGTTACGTCTCTTGCTATCCAATTTTTCAACCACCCCCGCTCCTTACTTAGGTCCTCTATAACTTCACCCTCTATTGCCCGTGCCTCTGGGGAATTCTCCCAGGCTGTGTAATGGTTTAGCAGTTGATCCTGAGTCAAGCCGAATTTCCTACCGGCTATTAATGTAAGTTGCTCATTCTGCGCCCATTTTATCTTGTTACTTTCCGCGCCTTGGAGTATCGTTGCTTCATTAAACGCAACATCTGCTGCTTGTTTTTTCGCAGCTAATGTAGTTGCTATCCCTTTTTCAGCCGCTTCTCCTACTGTATCACCTGAATATAAATTCGCCCCTGCTACACCAATGCCTTGCCATGCTTCAGGACTAATATTTGCTAGTAATCCTCCTAGACCTCCTTTTTCAACAGCAGGAATAGCTTCGCCATCTTTATCTGCTTCGCCATCTTTATCTGCTTTAGCAGCAGCTTCAATAGCCGCTAACCTTTTAGCTTCAGCTTCAGCAGTAGCTTTAGCATCAGCAGCAGCTTTAGCTTCAGCTTCAGCTTCAGCAGTAGCTTTAGCATCAGCAGCAGCTTTAGCTTCAGCTTTCTCTGCATTAGCTAGTATTTGTTCTTTTTGCGCATCTGTGTATCTAGGGTCAGTTAATGCGTCTTGAAGTTCACCAGCTCCCATCAAAGCAGCAGTAGCAGCAGTACCGCCGACGACCGCCTGTCGATACCGCGCCTGCGTCCTAAGTGCCTTGGTTATGGCATCCGCAGTCAGTTTATTAATGGTGCCGGGGGCTACGCCTTTTGGTCTTGTTGTAGCCCAACCCTTACCCTCGAATACTTTTCGTAATTTTCTCCCCAATTTACTTTTAGGGTCGTACCATGCCTTTGCTATGTCTTTCTTACTCATCTTAGAAACCTGTCGTGCCAGATTTCCGGGGATGAACCGCCCGCCATACTTCAAGAGTCCTAGTCCGACTGCGCCAGTTGCACCTACAGTGGGGACGCCGACGCCCGCAATAATCCCACCAGCAATCCCTTTGCCAACAATTCTCGCTGGATCTTGCTTAAAATGGTGCCACATATCGGGTAATGTTTCTGGTTGGACTAAGAAGTTAGCTAAATTTCCGGCTTGGTGCCAAGCATCACCTTCTCGACTAAAGGTTTCACCTGCCCAATTTTTAGCTTGATCCCAATATGACGGCCCCGCTGGATCTCCTACAGGGTCTCCTTCTACAAGGTCTCCCGCCGCAAAACCTACTATCCCACCCTCTGCCATCATCCTCGGGGCTTCTAGCTGGCCTACTCCGGCACCTACAGGTTGTGGTTGCGGCATCATAGCTGGATTGCCTATCCCGGCTATCATCTCTGGCGTAACCATACTGGGATCAATAGGAGGTGCGCCGATACCCTGCATAACTTTTGCTCGTTCCTGTTCTGCAATAGTTGGAGGTTTGCCCATTTGCATTGCTGAAGCTTCCCGCATGTCATTTCTAGCATTTAATTCTGCTAAAGCAAGCGATGCGGTCATATCGCCTCGTTGAGATAAATTAGCAAGTTGCCCATCTGATAAATCTTTTACCCGTTCATGGAGCTGCGCTATATTCACTGTTTAAATCCCCCTCCCAGACCATATATGGAAGCTAATCCCATCGCTCCGCCCAAAGCTTTCGCACCAAAAGAAGCTGGTTGTGCGTAAGTAATTTGCGAAGACTCTGATTTATATGGCAACCCGCGAACAAGGTTACTGTAAAAACCCAATTGTTCTCTCGGGTAATCTCGTTGTCTGAGAAAATCTGCGTAACGCTGGTCCAGTATTTGCTGTTCCAACCCTTGTTGTGCTGCACCTGCTCGTTGTTGAGCATCAAGCCTTTGCAAATCAGTTTGTTGTTGTCCTACTCCTAATGAAAATAAACCCTGTCCAGCTTGCAATCCCAGCGTTCCAGCTCGACCTAATTGCGTTAATCCCTGCATCCCATATTGAGCACCTAACTGAGCTTGCCTCTGTGCCGCTGTACGATCCCGTTCAAATTGTTGTTGCGCCATTTGGAACGCCTGTTGGCTTCCTTTAGCCTGTAGATCCCCTACATTTTCCGTCAACCCTCGTTGTCGCATAGCATCCATAACAGCCTGTCGGGAACCCCCGGCACTTCCTCGCCCCGCTGCGCCTAAATTAGATAACCCCGCTTGTCTAGCTGATTCTTCCTGTGCCTTACGAATAGCAATGTCTGTTACCGCTTGTTGATAAGGACTCATGTATCGGTCAGCTTGTGCTTGCCCAAATTGTTCTGATGGTGTGCCTAAAAATTGGTTCGCCCGTTGCATACCAGCCTGTCCAGCTTGCAATCCCATCGCTCCAAGTTGCAATCCCGTCGCTCCAGCCTGTTCATAATTCTGCCTTGCTGTTTGAAAATCGGCTGGTCTTCCCAACGCTGCCGTTTCTGAGAAAGCATCCATTTGTGGTTGCGAAAACCCAGCAACTCGTTGCCCTCCATACGGTTGATATCCTTCTCTGGAAACAGCTTGCCCTCGCGCTGCAACATCGCTTACATAAGGCCGCATCCATTCGGGAATATTTTCGTTTTTAACGATTTGTGTTGTTTGTTTTGGTTGTTTTGGGCTACCCATACCTACTTCTCCTCGTCCTGACCAAGTTTTCTTCTGAAAACTCTGGTATATAAATCCCATCCGTTTTCTATAATATATCCCTCTAGCTTATCTACAGGGGATTTAATTTCAATAATAGTACATCCACAATCACGGGCGATCTGTTCAAAAAACGCTATGAGACTCGCTGCGTGATTTAATCCGCGTTCTTCTGTCCATGCCAGCCAGAGTAAAAAAATTTTATTACTTGAATACTGGTCTACTTCCATCTGCGTTATTACAAAATTTCTGCCTTGTGTAAATAATGTTGCTGTCCCGTTAACACATTCTGCATATACATCTTCCGGTCTATAGGTTAATTGCGGTTGTTCAGCTAATATTTTTTCTATTCCCGGTTTCACCCAATCCCACTCTACTCTTATGTTTGCTATAATAGGATTATTCATACGGGCATCATCTTATTTGCGTCAATTGCACGAGGTTGGGATTTTTTACCTGTTCGTGCTTTTCTAACTCTATCCATCATGCCGTACAGTTGTTTAGCTCCCGCTGATGTTGACCCGTTACCTAACCCTGCAACGACATCGGCAGAAACTACAAATTCATCAGGCGATACGGCTGCAATATCCCTAGAACCCTTAATCGGGAGCATAATATTATCACTCATGCCATCTCCCGATCCCCGCGTCAAACCACCTTGATTGAAGTATGTCATCTCTTGTGCATCAGGATTTATTCCTACAGGTAATGTTGCGCTGATTCCCGTAGCCTGTCGTGGCACATATTCGTTGGTATCAGTAAGAGGGAACTGCTCTCGCACATGCGGTAGACCACGAAAAGCATTGCCAAATAGTCCGCCCTTAGGATGGTTTCTAATTAGATTCATGTCTAAGGTGTCATGATTTAGTTTATATCTTTTTTTATCTGCTTGACTAAACTTCGACCATTCATCAATAGGCACCCCTTCACCCATACGTACAAAAGCATCGGCGTTTGTTTGCGTTTGGGGGCCAGCCACTAGTGCTGTCATTCTACTGGGGTCAAAATAAGTTGATTCACTTGCATCCGGTATGGGTACAGCCATACTTGGCGCTGGCACGTTGCCCCCTTTATTTAAAGATATAAGACCGCCTTCTCTATAGGTATATCCGGGGGACGTGAAAGGTTCAGGGTCAAAATAAAGCCCCTCCCCTCTATCCGAAGCAAATTGTTCCCCTGCGAAAGGATCTACAGAACGTCTAGGTAGAGGGAGAAACCCGCCTTCGGGGTAGAAAGGTTTTTCTTTTTCTGGCAGTGGATCTGGTTCAAAATCTCTTTGTCGTATGTAGTGATCTGCTGCTAATGAACCAACACCAGCTAACACAGGTGCTTTGCCTAATGTCCCAGCTATTTTATCTGCTCCAGTTCCACTACCAACTAATGCTCCTCTCCCAGCGGGAGTAAAAAGCGCCTTCCCCATAGCTCCAAATTGTTGCTTACCCGCTTCCCTTGCAGCTTCTCCACCAAACCCGCTACCAAAAAAAGGATCTGAAAATGATCCTGTTGTTGTTTGTCTAAAAGCTTCTCCTGCCTCTGCTGAAGACAGTCCTGTATATGGTGATGTTATTGGGGTAGTCATTGTTGCTAAATTGTCTTGAAGAACATTTACAGTAGCTTCTTTTGCAGTCGCTTGTCGTGCAGCTTCTTTTACTGCTTGTTGTTTAAGTCGGAGGAATTCTGCCCCTCCACGAAATTCCCCAACGGGCGCTTGGAATGCAGCCGCAGGAGTAGTTCCTTTAGCCATTCCATCAGCTATTAATTTTTTAAGTATTTCATCTTGGGTCTGAACGGGGAATCCTTGCGCTGCTGTAAGTCCTTGCTGCGCCCCTGTAAGTGCAGTTTTTCTTGCGGTTTCTTGTGCAGCCGCTGTTTTCGCTGCTTCTTGCGCTGGTGCTGCGGACCCTGCGGAGGCTAAACTACCTGCTAAATTTGCACCGCCATATACACCTAATCCCCATTTCGCCATTTGTGCGGCATCAAACCCCGAAGCAATACCTGCTCCTAACCCTGCTGTAGCACCCATTGCTAAAGGACTACCTAAAAAAGCTGCAAGAGAACCACCACCTGTAAACGGTGCTGCTGCCGCTGCGCCACCCCCTATTAATAGAGGTAATATAGAATTAAATATTCCTGTTTCAGGAAGCCCTGTCTGCGGATTAATTGGTAATCCACTAAGCCCGTTTCTTCTAGCTAGATTATCTAATGCGCCAACTTCCCGTGGAGTCATGTGAACCAGCTCGGTATCCGGCCCTCGTCCTAAACTGGCTAATCCTTGTGCTTCTCTTTGATACATATCTACCTGCCTACCTACGCTAGTGATGACAGTAATATCCAACGACTATCTGTAACAGAGTATATACAAGTTACGACTCCAGTGCCTGTGGTAGCTACATCAGACCCTGTATTCGTAAGAATTCGATTAGCTGCTGTAGAGGCATCTGCCGCACCGCCACTATCATTGGTTATTGTCATATTTTGAGATGTTGTATTGTATAAGATGATAATAGTCCCATCGGGGTTGTTATTACCTGCTTTTGCTGGTTTTGTAATACCTGTAATGTTAAAAACACCGGATGGCCCCGTTATCCTTACAAAACTTGTTTGCGGAATCCCAATATTATTGTTCGCCCCGTTTGATAATGCTAAAGCGCCAACGGGTAATTGAAGGGTGTTAGCAATTACACTATCTACCGAAAGCCCTGCTTTTGAATCCATAATGGTAAAAAACGAAGTTAAGCTACTAATCAAACTAGAAAAATAAGATTGCTCATATTCGGAAGGGGGAACTGGCAAGGTGGGGGAACGGAACTGTTCAAACGCCATTAGCCTCTCCTCCCATCTGGTCTAAAATCAACTCTAGGAACCCCTAATTCCCAAGCTACGTTAGCAGCGCTAGATTCTACTTTAAACGCTAGGGAGCGCCCTCTAGCCCTCATATAGGCTTGTTGGGTATATTGGTCTACTGTAGTCGAATTTATAGCTGTAACGGCATCTGTGAGGGTTTCACCAGACTCATTAGCTGTATAAGTAGCTGCGCCGGGGTACTTTTTAGCAAATACACTAAAATTAATAGTCGGGGTAACTGTAGCCCCGCCCGTACTAGCTACGATGTCCGTTGACGTATTAGAGTTTCTAAAATCCACATCAGGAATAATCCGGTTCATTAAAACGAATCGGTCCCCTTGGTCAACAGATACTTGCGAAGAAGTAATAAATGAAGCCATTGCCGCATGAGGGGAAGAATCTGTGGCTGCATTATTTCCTGTTTCGTGTTTATAGATATTACTATCTGTCCCTGCTGCGTATGGTTTTTCGTAGATACCTGTATCCTGCCACGCAGTTCGTGAAAAAGACGCATCCCCTGCACTTGTTCCGTCACAATCCCCATAAAACCATACATTTTCTAAGTAGTTGTAAGCTACATAATGGGTAATAGTAGGATTCGCCCCTTCTTGCACCGCAGTCGGATAAAACCACCAGATTTCATGATATTTTGAATTAAGTGCGGCAAATATTTGATCTGCTTGGTCTAAATCATAGTTTTCAAATATTTCATCTTGTACTGTGCAATCTAATGTATTAATGCGGCCATCGTACTTATAGAATTTATTTAGCCCCATCCAATAAGTTGCGCCATCTACAGTAATTACTGCATTAGGGGCGACTAAAGAAGTATTAGAGCTAATTTCATCTAACCTAAATACGTCAAATCCCCCAATAAATTTAAGGGAATTAAGTGTGGATTCTGTAAATACCAGAGTTTCCCTGTTAGTTGGCACACCACGTAGTATTTGGGAACCATTTTGAACCGTTAATGATCCAGCAGTTGTTGTATCACTAGGCGTAAAATTAAATGGATTGGTTACGTCTGACCAACGTATTAACAAAGGATCTCTGTCCGGTGTTCCTGATGCTGGGTAAGGTGTACACCCTAATGCAATAATAATGTTGCTTACATTATCTTGTGCGATTAGAACTTGGGTTACTTCATTAGGTACTTCTGTCCCTGAAGAAGGAGAAGCGCTTAATAAAGCTGCGGCTGTAGTGGGCGTAGATTCCCATACCCAACGATATATCTCTCCATAACGTATATTAAATAACAAATCATCTTGATATCGAGTGAAATACACTAACCGCATAGGGCTGAATATGCCTGATCCTGATCTAGCTTCCCCCCAACCACCCGCTCTGGTAGTTCCTCCTTCTAAAGTTACGGTTGCTCCTGCGCGATTCCACAAACCTGCACCCCAACCAAGCCCTTCAGCGCCTGTCGGATTACCAATATCTATTTGATAGGTAGCAACTGTGCTTCCGCCTCCTTTACCACTTCCATTATCAGAACTATTAGCCGCAATAGCATTTCCATCAGCATCTAATGCAGTAAACGTAAAAACATCTGTGCTTGATATAGCATCAATTTTATATTCTTTATTTAAAATCGCTGCGGTTATGACTCCACCTAAAGTATCCGCCCCACTAAATGTAACCCAATTTCCAGCCGCAGTTCCGTGCCCAACTTCAGTTACAGTAATAGTAGAAGACCCAGTTACCGCAGCGAAAGTCGCGTGTCCAGCACCAGAAGCGGCTCTTGCTGGGGTAATATTGAACGAAGTCCCCCCTGCATTGAGTATTACTTTCTCATTTGTCCCCCCTGCAAGGTATTTAACCCCCTCTAAACCAGAAAAAGAAAATAAACTCCGACATATACCATTAAATTTAGTTGCGGTGTATTTTGTCCATCCACCTATTTTTTTAGGGAACCCTTTAAAAAACCGAACTTTATTGCATTCATACCACCCACCTTCTTGGGCGTAGTCAGTAATATCCCTGTTAATCCCCGGTTTAAAAGTTAATTTTCGTAAAGCCATTACACTACGCCTTCTGTCCCAGTTAGATGTAGAGAAAACTCGCGAGTTTTGTCATTCCTATTTAACCAACCCCTGCCAAATGTATCAAAAGTAGATAACCGCCTATAATAGGTCATCACCTTTTACTTTACTCCAGTAGTTTTGTTTATATATAATCCGCACATCACCTATTTTAAGGTTTTTCATTTCCTCCAGCAAGGGAGAATATTATGAGTAACATGACGCCGAAAATGACACTAGACAGAATCACGGAAGCTCCGAAAAACAGTCCTATTGCCGTCTTCGAAAGCGACAAACCGGGCTGCGTCGATGCGATGTTTGGGAGTACAATAGTGAGTCAGCAGCGGATCAAATCGGGGATTGGTTTGATTGGCGTTTTTGACAATAAATCGAAAATTAAAGACGTTTATGCCACACTTTTAATGTTCGCTCGAAAACAAGGCAGCTCCATTTGATGGCTGAACATCACCCGCCCGTCATTATGACGATCACCGAGGCGGCGTGGATTCTGATCGGGCTAATTGCAGTCCTGGGCATCGCTTACTATGTCGGATGGTATATTGGCGCGCTCAATTACGCAGAAACTGTGATCCTTGGAGGTTAGCTATGCTGCCGATTGTAAGTACCTTGATGCCAATCGTTACTGATGTGATCGGGCGATTCCTTCCAGAAAATCCACAGAAACGTGCAGAGGCAGAGCGCGAAATTACAGCGGCGCTCACTGATCATCTGGCTAAGATCGACTTGGCGCAGCTAGAAGTGAATAAAGTCGAAGCCGCATCGAGAAGCGTGTTTGTCGCCGGATGGAGACCATTTATTGGTTGGACATGCGGCGCAGCGCTCGCTTATACCTATGTCGTACAGCCTCTGATGATATTTATCCTGGCGCAAACTGGGCATTTAGTTGAGATGCCAACTTTAGATATTGCGGGGCTTATGCCGGTGTTGATGGGTATTCTCGGGCTAGGCGGAATGCGTAGCTATGAAAAAATAAAAGGCGTGGCGAGATAATTATACATTCGTCAGATTGTCGGCTATGCGCCGCGCCCAGCCGCGTCCAAACTGACCCCAATGCTTAAGCTCAGTCATATGCTTGAGCCGCTGCCCGAGGAACTTGCTCGCGATTTGATGTGGGTTTGAACTTGCGATTGCAGCCAGGGTTATCGGGCCAATCACCCCGTCGTCACGCACTCCCGCAGCCCGCTGAAGCCATTTTATGGACTGTGCGACACCTGCGTTCACCGCGCCATCGAACAACGGGAAACGCAATTCTGGGGGCAGCTCGTCAGCCCGTACCCGATCCCAGTAATCACGCCGATATATCGCTTTAGCGTCATCGAGCGTCAGCCCTGCGATATTTACGTCTGGATATGACCTCTTGCTGATCCCGAATTTCGTTTCACCGCCAGGATCATTTGGATGATCAACGTGGCCACCTTCGTGGCCGATCAGCGCCGCAAAAGCACTGTCAAAATTCATCAGACCGGCTTGCCGGTTTTGAGCATAACGAGCGCAAACACAAAAACGACGCCTACTATAAAGAATATCTTTTTAACTACTGAGCGGCCAACTTCAACCAGTACCAAATCAAGCGCTCGACGGGCAGCTCGCTCGGCAATCATGTCGATATCGTCAGTCGTGAGGACACGGCTTTCGCTGTCTGTGTCGGGCATGGCTCAACCTGCGGTTTCGTTTTTCTTTATAAAATCTGCTAACAAGCGCAGTTCTGTTTTCATTTCCGCAATGTCAACTTGCAATTGGTCAATCGCTTCCGCATGGGCGATATGATAGCGACTAAATTCCGTTTTTACCTCGATGAGCGAAAAGGTCATAAACCGATACAGCGCATAGATCGCGCCCAGCAGCAATACAAGAGGAAGACCGTATTTTTCAACGGTTTCTAAACTAAAAAGTCCTGTAGGTTCCATATCACTAATTTATATCACGCCTTTTTCTTTCAAAATAAACCCAGCAACACCGCCGACAATCCCCAGTATTATCAGCCAATTCTGTCCCGTCAGCATACCGATGCCCATGACGACGGCTCCAGCAGCGGCGTAGCTCGAAGGTTCTTTAAATCTGTCAATGATCCATTTCATAATTAATCCTCTGGTGGCGGTGGTGGCGGCACGTCGCTTGGACACTCAACAATTAGATGACCATTGGAATCCGTTTTGCTCGTTGCTCTGATGTTGGGATCGTCGCGTTCGGCGATTACCATCCATGAAATCGTATCTGTGGATGAAGAATTTTGGCATTCGATTGTGATCGTATCTCCGCTGAAAGAACTGCGAACTGCATCCCAACCGGTTTCATTAGATGTGAATGTCTGTGGATTTTTTGTAAGCCATTCAAAAGTTCCAGCGGTCATTCCAAATTTCGTGTCGATAGAAATAGAGGCTACTCCATCTACTAAGTCGACCTTTCCTCTATATATGAGGTCTATTAACGGCCCTTCGATACTTGAGTGTACTAAATCGTACCCTTCTCGAAGTCCGTGCGGAATTTGAAAACTCTTGATGGCCCCTGATGTCAGACTTGTCGTCCAAACACCATAAGTATCTTGGTATCCCAAAATCGCGTACTCGGACGAGTCTGCGCTAATGCCGAACACCCCGCCGTGACTCGCAGATTGCGTTTTTCCGTAAACCCCATAATGCGCGGCGCTCAGTCCATACACTCCCCAATGCGCTCCGGCGCAGGCACCATGCACGGCGATACCCGCACCATCAGTCGTGGCATATATGCCGGTATTCGTGCTGCTAGCATTATCTAACTGCACCCGAAGGCCGGCACGACCTGTCGTGTTGTCGTAGATGTATGTCTGGTAGCTTGTGCTTCCCGCAATGCCTATTCCAATTTCGCCAGTGCCGAGAATATCGAGAGCGGTCGGACTCGTTACAGACCCTACATTGCCGCCGTCTGGAACTTGAATGCCGGTGTCCGAAATCGTTAACGCAGTAGTGGAAGTGCCCGCTTTCATCGTATTAAAAACTAACTTACCGTCTTCTTCTGTATCAGTAACGTCGGTTGCTACTGAATAGATTTGAGCAGCAGTCCACAGTTGATCGTTGTCGTTCTCCATCAAGAACTGGATGATTCCGCCGCCATCGGCATCGTCGGGGCTTGCAGAATATCTCGTTAAATTAAAGACCGGCCCAGTGTTTGCGTCATCCTTATCTTGAACCACTCCCAATTGAGCAATGTTGTTTCCTGTGACAGACATACTCAGACCAGAATCCGCCACATGAGTGAGCAGGACATCGGTATGCTCGCCGAATCCAAGAATTGCGGCATCAGATGAAAGCGTAAGGGAATTAGCCAGCAAACTTGCTACGGCCGCGCCAGCTCCTGCACCATCCGCGTAGATGATGTCAAATGTACCAGTCGCTATGCTGACATTCGATCCACTTCCTTGAGTAAAGGTAGCAGTTTGACCACTGGAATTAACTACAAAATAAAGTTTATCCTGATCATTAGGGCTAATTGTGATTGTATTTGTACCACTTGGAGAACCTCCTAGAACAAGCACTTTATACATCCCATCGGTTAATGTGCCGTCCGTAGTCGTTAAAGTATGAGTAGTCCCAGATAGTGAAATAGAACCAACGCCAGACAATACTCGGTCGATAATGTCAAAATTTGTGTTAAGTGTACCTCCCCACGCCCCCTCCTGTTCACCTGCCGCAGGTTTTTCAATTCCGTTGTTTACTGTGTAACTACTAGCCATTTATGACATCTCCAATGCAGCTACTCTACTTTCTAGCGCTTCTATTTTTGTGACTGCTTCTTGTAGCGCTGCGGTTAGAACAGGAATCATCCTGCTTCGATCAATACTTTGTGGAGCAATTTCACCATCTTTCATGGCATCTTTTTCACCTGTTACCGCTTCAGGCACCACTTCAGCCGCTTCATGGGCCAAAAATCCGTCTTTAATCGTTTTGTTTTCATCAGCTATCCAATTAAACCGTCTTGGTTTTAGCGCTTTAACTCTATCGATTGCCCCGGTCAGGTCAGTTATATTTTCTTTTAACCGATAGTCCGAAGTCTCGCTAAAAGCCACACCAGCATTATCTGCGTCCATTGAGATGCTGCCGCAATTCGCACCACTTGCATTAGCAAAATAAATATAATATGTATGTTCAGAGGACTCTGGCATCATAGACATACCGTATCTTGTGCCAGCACCATAGAATTTAATATAACATTTGGAAGTTGTTCCAACGGAACTAGATGTGCCTACAAAAAGTTCTCCATTGGCTCCAGTATCTGAACCTATAAAAGCATCTTGTGTGTAAACATCTGACCAACGAAGTGAGCTAGAGCCTAATTGATAAGTACTATCTGCATTAGGAGTAACATGACCTACAACATCACCATTAAAAGTAATATTGTCTGAGGCATCGCTACCTAAAGTGACACTGCCATTAATCGTAGCTGATCCCGCAAATACGACTCCGCCCGCAGAGGTAATTTGCAGTGCGCCGGTACTACTTGCTGAACCAAGGTAGCCATTGTTAGGAATAACGATATTATTTCCAACAGTCATTAAGCCACCGCCAGTATAGGTTCCAGATACATTCAGACTTGGAACTTGAATACCGGCATTCGTTATAGTTAAGTTAGTAGTAGCAGTGCCATCTTTCATCGTATTAAAAACTAACTTACCGTCTTCTAATCCATCAGCAACGTCGGTTACTACTGAATAGATTTGAGCCGCAGTGAACAGTTCATCGCTGTCGTTCTCCATCAAGAACTGGATGATTCCGCCAGCATCGCTAGCAGTGGGTTCTCCAGAATATCTCGTTAAATTAAAGACCGGCCCGATATTGGCGGCAGTCTTATCTGTAGTCACTGATAATTGGGCAACATTGTTTCCGGTGACAGACATAGTCAGACCAGTGTCCGCCACATGAGTGAGCAGAACGTCCTGATCGTCACCGAAATAAATTATTGCGTTGTCGGAATCAAGAACAGCATCACCACTAACGGTCAGATTTCCCCCAGAAGACAGCGACATCTTCTCTGCTGCGGCTTCACTGGCGGCAGTCTTAAATGATAATTTCGTAGCATTATTGCTTGAGCTAAAGTCTCCTTCTGAGACTGCCGCTATCTCTGCTGCTACTAAAATCGCATCTGTGCCGGTAGCTTCATCGGGTGCTTGAAACTGAATCTTGCCTAATACATCTGCGGCGGCAACATCAGTATCACCAGATTGAAGCAATACAGTAGCGGGACTTGCACTTGTAGCTGGATTTTTTATAGTTAATTTAGTAGCTATATTTAAATCAACGAACAAATCATAAACAACCGCTCCACCACCTGCGCCATCAGTCGCTATTACTTTTACATCACTTGCGGGAATTGCAACATTAGCTCCAGACCCTTGAGAAAATGTTAATGTATAACTTGTCGCATTTTCTATTATCCAAATTTTGGATACTGTATTAGGTGCAAGCGTAACCGTACACGCTTGTCCACCTCCAGTGCATTTTAGATAAAAGTTACGAGCCTCATCTACAGCACCATCCGCCATCGTTATTGTATGGGTGGAGGCATCAGCGATTGCTTCTGAACCATAGCCAAATGCTTCTCCAATTAACTCCAGATTAGTGTTAGTGGTGGTTCCCCACGTAGTTGCTTGATCTCCATCACCTATTTCTTCAAGTCGTAAATCGTTTACATATGTACTAGCCATAATATTTCCTTACGCTGCTATGTCTTCCCAAGTTATTGACTGTGAATCATCAACCTCTGACCAAGTTACTGTTTGCGAATCGTTTACCGCAGACCATGTTATGGATTGAGCGTCATCTACTAACCCCCATACTAATACAGGTGCTACAGCTCCTGTTCCTACTACACCCGTGGCAGATATATTGGCATCACCTGTAACTGTTACACTTCCTACAGAACCTGTTCCTGCTACTCCGGTAACATCTACAACAAAATCAAATTCAACGGTTACACTTCCAACAGAACCTGTACCGGCTACTCCGGTAGCAGATATAGTTGAACCAAAACTTACAGTTACACTTCCAACCGATCCTGTACCAGCAACACCCGTTGCACTGACTGTTACTCCAGAACCTTCGGTAATAGTGACTGAACCAACAGCCCCTGTCCCTGCTACACCTGTAACAGATACAGTTATATCAACAATCGCCTGACCGTATTTTCCGCTTCCGTAGGTATCTCTTCCGTAACCAGCAGCCATTTGAGTTATGCGATCCTTATAATAGCGTTACTGGCATCTGCCGCAGGGAATGCAATAGTAAAGTCGCCAGAACTAGACGCTTTATCTGCCCCAAAATCTAAAATCAGAACCGCAGGATCTCCGCTGGCGCTGTCATTAAAAATCATTGCACCACGCGCCGTGATTGTACTGGAGGACCATGTAGTATCTGCAAAATCCGTATACGCCGTGGTGCTACTGGTTGTCGGATCTGCGTTAGTAAGCGTGTTACCTTTAGCTGAATAGTTGCCAGAGCTGGCAACCTCATTGCTTGTTGTATAAGCTGTTGTAGCCGCCGATAAAGTCGCAGAAGATGTATACAACGCTATTTTAAAGGTGTTTCCACCGCTATTTAAAAAATTATGTTTCGCTTCAAGTAACTCTTTCTTGAAACTAGTACACATTGCTTGTGTTATTGCCATTTATATATCCTCTATATTTTTAGCTATGCCCCAGTGTCCCTGCTTTTCTAAAATTACTTTTATAGTTGCTCGCTCACTTTTTGCGACTTTATAAAAATAATCTATTAACAACGCTTTTATTTGTGCTCTGTAAGCAACCGCTTGTTCACGCAAAGGCATCGGGGTATCCACAGAAATAGCGACAATTCGATTAACTGCCAGCTCTGCCCATTCTTCAGCGTTCATACCTCTGTTAATAGTGGTAACAACCGTAGGCGTTCCAATATCTGCTTCTACATTTACGTCAAACAACGGCTCTTCTTCCTTGCCCTGCTCTATAAGTATCATTACGGTTTTTATATTCAGCTAATTCTTTTAACATGACTAATGAAGCATCATATCTTTTTTGATACTCCGCCATCATATCCGGCTCTCCTTTCATAAAGGTATAAGCCTCAAGAATACTTCCATATAAAAGCACCGAACTAAAATTATCCCCAATCCATGTTGTAGTCGCAGTAGTAATGGTTTCTGGGTAATAGTAGTAATGCAACTCCATTGTATAACCAGAATCAGGAGTCGGCCCTAGTATCAATGTCGTATCATCAAAAAGCGCATAATATTGTGGGAGTCCTTTATTATCCCCCGCCGCAGGGTAGGCTTCCCGTATAAAATTAGTGTCTTTGTTTATCAGATAACTATAATTACTACTGCCATCTAATACCGCTAATGAAAAGGTATCCAGCCAATCGGTAGGCAGTGTTAAATATTGGTTACTCGTTGTTAAAGCGCCTGTTACATTTTTACGCAGATAAGCTATCTGTACTGTATTATAAATACGCTGTTCAGCTTGCGTAATAAACACATTGATGTCAGTCGTTGTAAATTCATTTTCTACATAAGACTGAATAGCTGTTTTTAAACTTTCATAGTTCATAATTAATTCGAGTTCTTACTAAACCCAGTACCTTTGGTTGCTGCACCTTTACCCTTCATCTGTTGTGTTTGGGTATTCGGTATCTTATTTGGATACCCGTCCATTTTAGGTACAGGCACAGGTTTAGGTTGGTTTGTGTTTGCTTTATGTTTTTTCATTTATAACTCCTACGAGGTAGTGACCGTAACCGATCCTACTTCTCCTGTTGCTTTTAAATCATTGGGTGTTACCCCACCACTATCATTAAACCCTACTGGTCCCCAACCCCATTGAAACACCCTACTACCAACACTATTTGCAGTTTGCGCGTAAGAGTTATCAGGTCTTGGGTTTCTAATTGCTTGCGGGTCATTAACTGGGTACAAGCCCACAAAATTTTGTGGTTGATCTGATTCCCAACAAGTGGAGCACACTAGAATATTAGTCTTACGCGCTCTAATATAAATTTCTTTAAGGCGGTTTAATTTATATTGAAACCCGCAACGATCACAATCTGCGATTGCGTGTTTAGCTGATGCGAATTTCTGAGCCATATCAGTTTACGTAATATATCTGTGGAGTAATTAGTAAAGAGGCTTTATCCCTGTCTTCATCAGAAGCAAGTAGCCAAGCTTCGTCATACATTTGTTTGAGAACAAGTACACGTTGTTCTGACCCCGGTATTTTTATTGCTAAATGATAAGCAAGACCTGCTACCATTGCTGGAAGAAACCTAAACGGGACATCCATTGTATTAAACCCACTTCCTGCATCTAGTATCCTAGCTAGTCGCCAATACACTAGCGTATAAGTAGCCGCACTATCCGGCACAGGCCACAAAGTAACGGTAGGGTTTTGCACCCCGCTTGCTTCAGTAGCTCCACTTTTACGATCTATGTATATCTGGGTAGGTCTACCCGTTGTGGTTTTATTAGGAATTGCTGCGTAACTGGATACCGTTATCCTAGATAGGGCTAGATCAGATTGCGTAGTACCTGACCCAGTACGAATAACGTATTCTAGTAAGTCAACTGTATCAACAGCAAGGTCGTAAGTTGCAGTTCCTGAAGTTAGTAGCTGCGTACCTGACTCTACAGTCCAGAGATTAATACCTCGATTTGCCCACTCTGCGAATAATAGATTAAGCGAACGTCTGGCTGTTTTAAGATCATACCCAGAACGTAATTCAGAACCTGCTCGTTCAAATGCTTCTTCTACAATTTCATTAAGATCCAGATCAAATGTAGCAGTTGAGGAAGTTGTCATATTTCATACCACTATCTATGTTTAGCTCTGGTTTTGCCTTTACGTGCAATACCATCAATAGATTTTTTAGCAACAGATTTTTTAGCAGCAGATTTTTTAACAAGACCGCCTTTTTTAAAACCTTTCGGCCCACTACGAAACTCTCCGCGTGTAATATCGCCTTTTACAAAAGCTTTCACCTCCGCCATCGTGGGGAGTCTTCCGAGTTTTTTAGCTAGTCCTTTTACTGCTCCTGCTCCTCCTACTCCTCCTCCTACTGCTGCTACTAGGCTAGCAATTGTTCCCGCCCTTCCTCCAGCAGTCTTTCCTAAATACTTGTCTATAGCTTCTGAAGTTCCAGCATCTTTTCCCAACCGTTGTGGTTGACTCAAAATACTTTTCTTTCGTGCATTCCATGCGCGCGTTCGCGGATATCGAGCTGCATTGATATCATTATCCGCAGTACCAACCCTACCCTCTGATTTACGAAATTCAGTTGGTTTTACAGGTCCGCCTGTACCAATATCCCCCCGATTTTTTCTTTTCGCGAAGTCTTCGCTAGCGTCATAAGTAGATCTGCTTTCAGTTGGTTTTTTAATTCTCCGCTTTACCGCTGTATGAATTGGAGCTTTATTTCTTGGTGTTTTATCACCTGACCTTATCCCCGGTACAGCATTTCCGCTTTCAGTTGGTTTTTTAATTCTCCGCTTTACCGCTGTATGAATTGGAGCTTTATTTCTTGGTGTTTTATCACCTGACCTTATCCCCGGTACAGCATTTCCGCTTCGGGCAACAGCAGTAGTAGGTTTAGCTGCTGCTGCTAGTCTTTGTGCTCTTGCGTTATCCCGTCGCCCCTGAGCTGTCACTTTCTCAGCAGCAGTACGTTTATCTGGTTTTTTATCTTCTATCTTACGTTCTTTCTCTGCGGCAGCTTTAGTAGGGCGTTTACCAGTTCTATTCCAAGCGTTCATGTAATCTCGAAGACCTTTGGTATTGGTCGGAAATCCAGCCTTTACTAACTGATCTCTAGTTACATTTGCTTTTCCGTTAACCGTTTTATCAGACCCTACGCCAAACTTAACTTTAGTTCCTGTCTTAGCTGCACCGGTTGCTAGTCTTTGTGCTCTTTTATTGCTTCTTCTACCTGCCGCTGTCGCAAGTTGTGCTGCGGTAGGAGTAGTAGCTTTTTTATCATCTTTTTTATCAGCTTTCTCTTTCGCTCTAGCAGCAGCAGATTCAGGATAACCTTCACCCGTAAAAAGTTTGCGTTTACGTTTTTGTTCTTCCTCAAAAAATTTACCAAAAACTGAACCCACCATTTTAATATCCTCTATTTAAGCGTGATACGCAGTCATGTTAGTAAAGGTAGCAACCGTGTATTGCACATAAACGCCTTCACTAAACACAACACCTTCATCAGGAACAGTGACATCTCTCGATACAGTAGCCGAAGCAACAGTACCCAGTTTCATCAAAGCAGTACCTGCTGGAGAGGTATTTGTAAAGCTAACAGTTCCTGCTGTTGCAGAGTTAACCGTAAATACCCCTTTAAGACGGGAACGACCTGCAAAAATAACATTGCCAGCAGAAGCATTTACTCCTGCCGAAACATTACCTGCGGGATCACCAACTGCTGAAATACCGGATATCGTTAAAAAATATTTAGACCCAGTAGCTGTTCCTGCATTTGCACCTGTAATGGACTCTGTTTGGGAATCACTATTTACATCAGTCCCAGTTACAGTAAACGATATACCAGAATCATCACCAGCAGAAAGAATAGTTACAATTCGTCCTGCGTTAAAAGTACAAGAGCCACCAGAAGCTAACGCGCCCTCTATTACGAGGGCTGCGTCCTCCCCAACGGCTGCTGCTGCGGATATGCCATCAGCATCAAGTGCCACTGTGTCAGCAGTAATAAATACCGCCTTTACGTCTGATACGGCCATAACAGCCCCCCTTATGCGTCAGCAAACGGTGTGGCAATCGTTCCAGAACCAAGCAACATTCCTTCAACAAAATATTGAGCACTAGCAATTGCCGTTACACGAATATAACTTCCGGGGTCACCGCCTTTAGTAGAACCATTCATCGTGATGACATCGTTAGAAGCCGCAGAAACCCACGTTTTACCTGTAGCCGCCGTGGTAATCCCGGTATACACCATACCAAGAAACTTGTCCGTTCCATCGGTCACAATATCCATATCCGTAGCTTCGGTAACCACCACGAAAGTGAAGGTTGCACCAAGATTGTTGAGTTGATTGGGATCTGTCGCATCAGTGGGCGTTGTAACGTCGATAGACGGCAACGTAAATACGCCATCAGCATCATTGGTTAATAATATTTTTCCTGCGTGAGATGCAACCGTTAAAGTCGTATTAGCCGTTAAGCTAACGACGCTCGGTGAACCAGCAGTAATGAATCCTGCAAGAGATCGAACTGGACCTGAAAAAGTAGTTTTAGCCACTTTGCTACCTCCTTACCAAAGGTTTTGCCCTAGAGTCTTGGTAAGCGTCTGCTGGGGCAGTCGCTAGGGCTAATTTTCCCAGATTAAAGCAAAAGGGGTACTAAGTACCCCTCCGCTATATTTTTATCAGGATGTTCCGGGGCTACCGAATATTCCTAATGGGTCGGATACACCGAATGAATACCTTTCACGCGCTTTATATCGAGCGTTTCCAGTATCAAAGTCTCCATCCATGCTGGTACTCATTGAAGTACGCACAAAATGTTTCAGACCATTCGGGATATCTGTTGAAATGAACCAAGCGTTCGTATCTGTAAGGAAATTATTCACAGAATAACCCCCTGGAATAACACCCATAGATCGAGCTGCATTGATATCATTATCCGCAGTACCAACCCTACCCTCTGATTTCAGCAACCGAGTTGCAACGAATTGCAAATCAGGTGGGATAATCAGTTTCTTAGGTTTTCCTGCGATTAACAGACCTCTTTCATCCGTCCAGTTAGAAATCTGAATAACAGCCGCTTCCAGAGAAGTTTCGTTTAAGTCAGATGCCGTCGAAGGACGATTAGAATTAGTTCCGCCAGAGACCAATGGATGCGAGGTACTACACAAGACCACACCATCACCATACGTATAACTAGCATTAAAAGCACGATTTAATATATTCGCACCTTTAACCTGCTTGGTATACGCCATAGCTCTTGCCAATGCTTTAGTGTATCGAGCCGACAAAGAATCATAGAGGTTATCCTCCATTGCTTCTTCAGTGATCGAAAACCCCATTGCGATGGTTTCATGGTTGTATCTTGCAGCCCACGCTTCCTGTGCATTATCGTAAGAAATTGCTGACCCTTCGTTCTTCACCGGAGCGGCTCCAAAACCAGACAGCTTTGCTTCTTCCTCAAAAGCACGTTCGGAAGTTTCTGATTCAAATATTTGCTTATGTTCCTCACCGTAGCGATTATACTCAAGTCCAAAAAGAGCATTAAGACCCGGAAGGAGTTCTTTTAGTAATTGTGCTCTACTAATAGCCATTTGTAATTACTCCTAAATTCCAACTGGGTTGTTATACGAATGACCGTTGAACTTAACTATAACGTCAGTATAACTGTCACCTACGGCTGAATCTGGCCCATCAACAAAATCAACAATTCTAAAAGCAATTCCAGTAGTCACAGCGACTGTCGCATCTAAAGCAGATGTAGAATTACCTGTAGTTGTTGACCCTGTACTGGTTGACTGCACCGCAGCTAAAGGAGCGTTAATCCCCAGAGCGGTTTGCGCCACAGTTCCGTCTGCTTGCGCTTGGAAAAGCACATCTGGATCGTCAACGACATATCCAACAGCGTCAGAAGCTACTGTACCAGTGGGCCAGTATTGTTTAAAAGTTTTTTGAGATGTACCCGGATCAGTGTAGGAGCACCCTACAAAGACACCAATAGTTCCAGCAGGAAACTGAGAAGCATTACTACCTATAGTAGTAACAATTTCCAATGTCCCAGCAGCAACTATTGCAACAACACTACCATTAAATATGTTAGTGCCGTATGCGGATGCGATCTTTATTTGTCGTGTGGAACCTACATAAGGTTGCCCACCGATAAGATTTAGAGGTCGAAACCCATAAGGAGTCGCACTAGAAGCCATGTTAAATTCCTCACTTAACAGAAAGGTTAAAAACTATGCGCCTTTTCCTCCACCACCACCAAAAGTCACTTTTGTTGACTTACTGGATCGTAACAGTGGCATACGAGGGTCATCTTCGCGCATATAATTGTTATCGACAGACTCAGTATTTTGCTCAGTTCGTTGAGTAATATATTCATCTCTCTGTTGAGTAAGCTCTTCGTCAGTTTTGCAGAGAAGCAGCCCACCTATCTCTATCGAATCCGTAAATTGACTATTGGTATCAGGCATTGTAAAGGCTTCAGGATGTTCTGATGCTTTTACAGGTTCCCACCCTTCTCGAAATTTAGAAGACACGTTCTGCGGGTCATTCTGGCCCATAGAACTTACACGGATATACCGATAGGACTTACCATCTTCCTTGTTAATGTCTGGTAACAATTCAGGTGGAGTCCATTGCTTTGGGCGTTCTTCTGTTTCACGAGAGACAGTTGCTCTAGTGGTTTTAGATCGCCCCGCTGTTTTGGTATCTTCCATCTACGCCTCCAATTTCAATTTTTCACGAACATACTGTTCGGGGGTAAGATTCAGCCGTTGCGCCAACCTAACTTCCGAATTCGTAAGCACCACCCGTTTAGAGCTGGTGCTACGTTTAGCAGGAGAAACTACAGTCTGCTGTGACTGTCCGTTACTTCTACCTGCTTCCTGCTCAAACTTTTCAGGAAATCTTGTACGCATCTCTTTGTCAATGCGTTCATAATATTCGTCTGATGTCGGGTCAATTCCAGAATTAACTAATTCTTCATGCGTCCCAAACGCCAGACTTGTCATTGTACGATCCACCCCCCACCATTTTCTATTGCGTTCTTGCCACGCTAGCGCCTTTGCATCTGCTTGAGGCGCTTGTTGATCTGGAAGTGCTCGTTCTGCTTCTTGATTTACACTATGTTCTGCTGCTTGTAAAGCTTCTTCGGAATATTGTGGAACATAAGCTTCTGCATTTTGTGCGCTAATTGTTGCCGCAGTTAGTTTTTCAGTCGCATCTGCTACTAAATCTGCATCCCCTGCATCATAAGCTTCTTTATAGGTTTTCTTCGCTAATGCTAGTTCATGCTCTGCACTGCTTTTAGAATTATCTATTAAAGCTTGTTCACCCTGAGTAAGGTGTTGCTTTAACAATTTGTTTTCTTCTAAAATATTTTTTGCAAATTGGGCCGCAGCATCTCGTTCTTTTATTGCCGATTCTTTTAACCGCCGTTCGTCGTTCCAGACCTTCTTTAATTGTTTACCTTTCTCCTTGGAATATTCTTCCAGTTCATCATTTTCAAGGTCTTCAACAATTTCTTCGGGCATCGTCTGCCGCCCTTGGTCTTCTTCGGGCGTATCATCTACTATTTCTATCTCAAACTCCTGATTCTCATCAGGTTTTTCTTCTTGTTCTGGCGCAGTAATAACAGTCTCTGTTGCATCTATATTTTCTAATGCGGTTTGTGGCATGTCTATGTCCCTCTAATTCTAAAAGTTATTGTCTTTGGATTCCTCTAGGGTCTTCCACTACTGCTTCTACAGAATCATCGTTAATAATTCGAAAAGCTTTCCCGTGAATATGCAATCGCGTACCTGTATGGGGTCTTACAAGCACAAAATCGCCTTTTTTACACCATGCTCCTGTAGGAAATTTACCCTCATCCGTGTAACAATCTGGGCCTAGTTCCATTACAAACAACACCGTTGCTAAGATTTCTTCGTTTTTTTGAGTTTCATTAGCTTTTAGAAGCCCACTATCGAATTTATCTTCGATATCAGGGACCGCGCACAAGATATGGTATCCTTGGGGCTTAGGTAGTTGCGTGGCTTTTTTCTCATCAAAATCTACTATTTTTACTGCATCACTCATCTTCTTCAAACCTTTGTTGTAAATCTGTTAAGTATTCTTTCGTAGAAAGTAGCCCATTTATTATCCCGCATACATATTTGTATTCGGAATAGTCTTGAATACTACCACTACTTAACTTTTGAAGTAAAATATTATGTTTAGTATCAATTTCGTTAATCACTAATTGATATACGTCCATTTACCCCTCTTCTTCCGGTGTTCTACCGCTATTTACCATATTACTCACATTTTGATTTAGATTTAACCCTAATTTAGCCCCTTCAATAGCTTGTTTAACTTTTAAGACTTCATCTTCTTTTGCAGCATCTGCCATTATTTTAGCGGATGCTGTTTTTTCTTGAGACTGAATACGGGCTGCATCCAGTTGTAATTCAGCTTGTTTAATCTGGGCATCTGTTTGGTCTTTAGCCGTTTTACGCTGTAGTTCACCCTGTTTAAGTTGCATTTCTGCTTGTTGCATTTGGACGATTGGATCTTGCGCTTGCTCTTGCGCTTGCTCTTGCGCCATCTGTGTTTGGTTTTGTTGTAATAACTGTTCAGACGCATCCGCTACCAAACGAGAAAGTTGCACTTCTATATTTTCTGGTAATGGTTCTTCCGGCGGAGGTAACGGTACACCCAGTTGTTCTTCCAATTTAGACCGATATAGAAACGCAACATGTTCGGCAACATGAGCCTGACCTGCTGCGGCAACAGCTTGTGCATTAGGATTCTGTGCCATCATTTGTTGGATGTATGGATCTTGTGCTGCGTTCATATGAACTTTAATGTGCGCTTCATGATCCTGATAAATAAATGCCTTCACAGGTTTACCTGTAATAAGATCCATATTTTCAGAAACTGGATCAGTTGGCTTTTGTTCTTCTTCAGAAGGAATTAATTTATCTACGTTTTCTATTCCTATTGTCTCCAACATTTGTTTATGTAACTCAGGCATATCGTAAATCTGTGGCGCACTTGCAGCGAGTTGCATCACTGTTTGATACTGCACAACCTTCTGTGCCATTGTCGATGAATTAGGATTTGCAACAGGGACGACTTCCACCATATCGTAGTCAGCGCGTTTGACTTGTCGGCTTCCTTCACTAGGCTCATACGCATATGAACTAGGTGTATCATCTTTAATTATTACTGCCAGCAACTGAAACTCCTGTTTCATTGCTGCATAAACTCTCGCCTGTACCGAGGACATTACTTTTAATGTTCGTTCAAGTATGGCGAGTGTTGTACCTACAGGAGACTGCGAAGACATATCACTAATTTTTAAATCAGCAATCGACGCAAACCGCCTACCTTCTTCCACAATGCTTTGCATTAACTGGAATAGAACCTGACTTGGCTCTTTGTAAGGCAGCGGCATGATGTTTTCTTTTAACGAGCCGCTTGGAATATCTACATCGCGAAATTCAGCAGGAGATATGGGTGTGTCATCACCCTTAACGCGCATTCCCTTGGTTTTAAAACCACCGGGAAGATTACTTAACGTTCCTGCGTCAACAAGTTGGCGTATTAATGATGTTCCTGACTTCGCAAACGAACCTAGTAAATGAACTAGCCCAAAAGCGTAAAACCCAAACCCCGGAATGTAGGGGTAATGCACGAAGTGCTGACGTTTAAGTTTCTTCCTATCATTCTCTAGCCAATTACGTCTAACCGCTAAAACGGTGTTCGAATTACGCTCCATTGTTACAATATAAGGAAGCGCAATTCCTGTCTCTTTACCCTTTTCGTCTTTGTCTTCGTACCCTTCAACATCAAGGTCTACATGAAATTCGAGAATTTTATACCTATCGTCAGAAGATGCGCTAAACCCCATGTTTTCCGCTATTTTCTTTTCTATTTCATCTAGGTATCCGCCTTCGGGGCTATCTAGCTCTATATCTCTGTAAAACCCGGAGACTTGCAATTTACGAACTTCATTTTCTGTCTTACGCATAACATGGGTTACACGTTCTGCATCATCCAGATTACTAGCGCCATAAGGCACTACCATATCTTCTGCCGGAACATAAATAGACGCGGGGCGGCAGGTTGTCGGATCGTAATACACTTTTTTAAACGCATTACCCGCAAGGCCCAAGCCCCACAACATACGCTCATGCTCGGCCCGATACTCTGGCATCTTTTCTTGGACGTAGTAATTCATGTTAGCGGCAACATTAATAGCGGCTGCTCTATTCTCAGGTGTCTCTTTCCCAATAATTTTAGTCTTAACGGGGCCACCCGCAGGTAAAGTTTCCATAACGGTCTCTGATTGGAACTTTACTAACGCTTCAGACAACAACGGATGGTATACACCACATGCCCCTGCCCACGGTTCGGTACGGTCTTGTATTTTAAGACCTAACAATTCCATCCCGTCTGCATATGTTTCAAGCCAATCTTTTCTTGCGCTAAGATCCCCTTCAAAATCCTCCATCAAACCGGAAGCTATTTCAGATAAAAGATCCTCATCCATTTCTTCTGCAAGGTTTTCGTAAAACGGATTTTCTTTATCAGACATTTCTATCTCGACAATGGTAGTCAGTGCGCCTTCCGGTGACGCATCAAACTCTAGGACCGTACCCATGTCTTCTTCAGATTCTTCAAATTCAGAAACAGGCCGTCCGTCAGGAAGGACGATTTCTAGTTCGGGCATATTTTCATTTGCCATAACTGCTTACCTATGTTTTGCTCTGGTATGACCTTTACGTGCAATACCATCAATAGATTTTTTGCGAGATGGTTTTTTAGCAGCAGATTTTTTAATAAGACCACCTTTTTTAAAGGTACTTTCACCATTCCGTCCTCTCAACGCATCAAGCCATTCACGTTTTGTAATAACACCTTTAGGGTTCTTAGCGGATTTTACTAGCCTCTTTTCTTGAACTGCCTTCAATTTCCTATTGCGGATCGATTTTACCTTTCCCTGTGCCCTCTCCAGTAGTCCTTTTGCATCTCTTCCTGCCGCTTTATCTTTTAATGCCCTAGCTCTTTGTTCAATCGCGCCTTCATCGAGTTCTCGCTGCGGAGTTCTCCGTCCGTAGCGCAAGTTCCGCTCACGATGGCTTTCTCGTGGACGATTTGAGATTTTTACCTCTCCCTGTGCATCTCTCCAGAGATACATCTCTTCCTGTTGCTTACCTGCCGCCGTATTTCCGCGTTGAACGCTAGGTTTAGTATATTTAGGATCATTTGCTGCTTTCGTTGATCTTATGATGCCGCTTTGCCATTTTCTCTGAGCCGCCCGAGTCAGAGATGCTTCTCTTCTTTTTTTAGCTAATATTGCCGCTCTTCTTTTAGCTTCTTTAGCTGCTGCCTTTTTAGCTGCTACAACTGTTGCTACTTTTGCTGCTCCACCACCACCACCTGCTACTAGGCTAGCAATTGTTGCTGCTCTTTCCCCCGGAGTCTCTCCTAACGCATTTGCAAGCCTTTCACTTACACCCGGTTTTCCTGTAGCAAGTCGGCTGGGTTGTCTCAACCAACCAGACTTGTTCTTCGCTTTCTTTCTAGTTGACGCCATAACTACTTACCTCAGTAATAAACTGCCCTATTGGTATGTTGTCTGTAGGCACGATACTCTTTTGTATCATAATAATCATCGGGTTCATCCATTGATGTACGAATGTAACCCCCTTTACGAAAGCGCATTAATGCCATTGAGGTGGAGTCCACATAGTCATCATGTTCTCCCGCAGGAAAACTTGCGACTTCCTCTATCACTTCTTCTGCCCATCTAGTTGGTGGGTGCCACACTCTCCCCGAGGCAAAAATATCCGACACCGCATTCAAACGACTAATCTTATCGTTGCCTTTAGTGGGTGTAAACTCTTGTACTGGGATGCCCATTGCACGTAACTCATATATTAACGGCGCACCGCTCGCTTTTTTCTCAATAATAATACTATCCGGTTCCCACTGTTTATATTCTTCCATGACAGTTCGTTTTAATTCGGGAAACTCTAGCCTGTCACGGTAGGCGTTCAGTAAAATAATGTTTGCCTGTGGGATTCCCTGTTGTAATTTAATCCGGTGCTCTTCAGTTTCGCTTTCTATCTCGACCGCAGGAGTTCCAGCCTGATAAAACACCCCCCACACTGTACAGGCACTATAATCTGCCCGATTATTCCTCTCAAATGCCGTATCCCACGACATCAAGACGAAATCACAGGTTGGCGGGTCTTCTTTTTCCCAACATTGCCACCAATCCCGTTTAACAATAGCACTAATCTCCGAAGTCGGGTCTTGCTGGTACTGCGACATCCATTTGGAGTGGGGTAACTCATTTCTAAGGGTACTCAGTTCTTCAAGAGACCAAAATTCAGGCCAAAGTGCGTTTCCAGAAGGTAAAATAGCGGGAAACTCAATGATTTCCCACTCTTCCCCATCCCTCTGCATCGCTGCCTTGACCACTTGACCCGTCAAATCCCGTTTACTCCACCGTGTCATGACGATCACGATGGCTCCCCCCGGTTGTAACCGCTGACGGGGGCCGGATGTGTACCAATCATGCACTTTATCGTAGATTTCGGGACTATGTTCAGCCAATGTAGCCTCTTGCTCACTGTGTGGATCGTCAATAATCAACAAATCCGCGCCTTTACCTGTCACGGCACCGCCGACACCAATAGCAAAGTAGTCCCCGCCCTTGGAAGTATTCCATCTTCCGGCTGCTTTCGAGTCCACCTGAAGGGAAGTATTGGGAAAAATGTCAATATATTCCTCTTTCTCCACCAGATTACGCACTTTCCTACCGAATCCCACGGCTAATTCCGCCGTATGAGAGGTCTGGATGACTTTCTTATGTGGATATTTACCCAGAAACCACGCCGGAAGCAGATAAGAGGCAAATTCCGACTTGGTATGGCGCGGCGGCATGTTAACAATCAGACGTTTACATTCCCCGTTCGCTACTCTCTCAAACGCATTTGCCATGATCTTATGATGCCGCCCCATAATAAAATCAGGCCACATCTTTTTGACGAACTCCAAGAAGTCTTTCTCTGCCTTTTCCTTACTTAACAGTTCTTCAAAATCACCAAGTTCTTTCAGCAATAATAACTGTTCTTTCTCCGACAACTTAGGAAGTATGGATATTAAGTTATTGAGATCGTCTGCGGATAGCTTGGGCGCAAGTGTTCCTGTCTTATTATAAGGGCGTGTCTGTTCGGCGGCTGCGCTCATATCTCGCTGTCCGGTTCCTCTTCTACCACTTCAAGTATGGGTATTTCTTCAAACTCTGCCTCATGGATCTGCCCCATCAGGCGGTTAATCCTGTCCTTAATCGCATGTTCCAATTGGCCTGTCGTATGGGTCACATTGATTTCCGTCTTTTCAGAGAACAACCCAACATCCGAAATCTTACCCAACAGTTCCAGTGCGCGTAATTCCTGCTTGGTATCCCCGCAACCGGATACTTCAATCAACTTATTGGTAACATAAGTACGCATCTGGGCTACATCCTCAACCACCTGATGGTCATACTCAGTTAAAATTGTAGCTAACTTGGAGGCCGTATAGGTATTAAACAGCCGCGTTGCCGGAACCTTTATTTCCTCAGGTTTGTCCGTACCTGCGTCAAGTTTACCCGTACCCGCATCACATATAGCTTGAGCTTCACCCATTTCACATGAAGTAGCACCAAATGCTTCATTAAAAATATGCGTAGGGTCAAGTAAATCAACCGGATCTTCCTCTTCAGGTTCAAGACTCTTTGTTTTAGGTCTACCTTTTTTCGTATTTTTTGCAGGAGGCTCATATTCATCTCCCTCTTTCATCCCTAATTCCTTTAAGACAGTTGCTGTATTTGCAGCAACACGAACTCCTTCCTTGAGGCTAACTGATTTCTCCTTTCTCGGATAAGAGGTAGGTAGTGGTACATCAAAATCAGGAACTACAACAACAGCAGAAACTTCCTGTAGACCAAGGGCTGGCTTGTTAACCCATTTATCTACAATGTTTTGTAAATTGGATCCCATAATTTTTTACAAAAAATTTTTGGCCTACAGCGTTTTATATTAAACGGGGGGGTTTTACAAGTAGGGGGGTCTTAAAAAATGTGTGGTCGGGTGTGGGGATTAGTATGTATAAGGATGTGGGACTCCTAACGAGAATTTGGGGGGTGGGGGGTTGCTATTCTAGTATTAGCTTGCTTTAGACTGTCATTCATGTATAATTCTACTCATCGGAGCAAACACATTGCGCCGAGTTAACTAACACGGGAGAAATGATATGAGTGAATCTAATCAGCCTTGGGTCCGGTCAATGACGCTAAAGCAACTCAAGGAGGAGGCTCAAGTTGAAGGGCTGCCACCGGGGTCGGATGCGTATGTAGAGTTTGTGAAAGGAATCATTATCCTCGCGATCGAATTCGAACTGCTGTCCCCTGAGGACAAGGAGGGTCTTCTACCGTGGTGGAAAGAAACAGTACAGGAATGGGTTGGAACCCATTCCCAGGAGGATAATAAGGTAGAGCTTTTCCCCTGGCCCGCCGAGTTTAACCGCTAAATCTCTACTGCCCTCGGCTACCCACTAACCCCGTCAGACGCAAGTCTGGCGGGGCTTTTTTTTGCCTGTCTTCCAGGGAACTGGCAAGAAAGGGGTGCGGGATTCCGGTTAAGGTGCTGTGAATGCTATTCTAATATTAACTTGTATAAAACTTAGTTTTATTGTATTCTTTACACACTGCAACGACGC
>Ga0209756_1000762_pt1 | contig 31354 bp, 35 predicted proteins | sample ETNvirenome_6_85_FD_184071 | JGI IMG/M metagenome (GOLD analysis project Ga0209756, IMG submission 184071) | Marine viral communities from the Pacific Ocean - ETNP_6_85 (SPAdes) (version 3) | ecosystem: Environmental > Aquatic > Marine > Oceanic | place: Pacific Ocean | collected 2013-06-19 | reverse complement strand
AACTTTTAGTTTTTGAAAATCCAAGAGGTTAAGCTTGAGTTGTTTTTCTTTCGGTTTTAAACTTTTAGTTTTTGAAAATCCAAGAGGTTAAGCTTGAGTTGTTTTTCTTTCGGTTTTAAACTTTTAGTTTTTGAAAATCCAAGAGGTTAAGCTTGAGTTGTTTTTCTTTCGGTTTTAAACTTTTAGCGCCGGCGGGGGGTGTGACATCTGGCTAGCCTGCTTGAACCGGGGCTATCGTCGTTTGTGACGGCTGTGACACCCCCCATGTCACACGATTAAGCCGGCTCGAACCGGTGCTATCGTCCGTTTGTGACATAGCCGGGGAAACTGTCCCCACACACAATTTATACGTTAGAAAAACTCTCACACATATGCGATTTAGGGTCAGATGTCACAAACTGCTTAAAGCCAGCCGGGAACCTACCATAAGTCTGTGACAGGGGGGGTGTCACAGATGTCACAAATGGGCATAACGTAGTTTGTATCGAAGGGGGGTAGCTGAAAGTGGAGCTTTGCAGGGTGTCACAGATGTCACACCGTCGTTTTCGGCCGGTGCGAAAAAGAAAAAACCCCTAAGCCGGGTGAGGGCTTGGGGGCTTGGAGGGGAGGGTTTATCTTAAATGTTTAATCGACAAAGCAGGAGCAACCCCAAGCCCCGGCGTCAAACATAGAAAGTTGTGCTTCGTCCATAGTTCTTAACTCTTTGAGAGTTAAGTATTGAAGTTCCCCGTTTATTTTTTGGCGGATAAACGGCTTTGTGGTGGGAATATCCGCTAGGAGCTTTTCCTGTTGCTCTTCGTGCCAAGCATACCGCTCTGGAAATTTGAGCTTCAAGAGCCGCATTTGCGCGAGACCTGAACGCACACAAAACCCGCCGCAGTTGTTATGGGGGAAACCTAGCTCGTAAAGCCGGGGCGGTTTTATTTGGTAGGCTTCAAGCATAGGCGCCCACTGTGGCCGGTACACTTGATATTCCATAAGCAGTGAGACGACGGGACGCGGCGCCCAGTTTTCCCCGGCTCGCAATATCCGATCTTCTTCACTCCAATCCATGCCCAAGACAAGAGGATCATTGGGCGCGGCGTGGACATCGAGCCACCCTCGAACCTGATCGGTCTTTAGCTTCTGGCTACAGTGAGCTGTACGACTATTGCCGTGATACCGCACGGCATTAAAAACCTCCCAAGGATTTCTCCCGTCGGTTAGGCGCACGATAGGGGCGCGGACGGCTTGAGCGACGTCTTCGATGAAGCGGTAGAGATCCTCATCTTCGATCAAGGTGTCCGCAAACAAAAGTGAAAAATCTAACCCTTTCTCGTAGGCAATCAGAGCAGTGATCGCCGACCCTAGGCCGCCGCTGAAACTAATGTGATATTTCATGTTTTAACCAAAACACACAGCAGAGATTTTATCGGCTTTTTCTCTGTCTGAAAGTTGGGGATTTTTAAGGATCCCGTCTGTTTTGTTTCCACAATAAGATTCCATCTTAAAGGTCTGTAATGCCATAAGGGGTATTTCGTGCCAATCTTCGAGCATCAAGGAGAAGATTTCAGGGTAGAAAGTAATAATAAACTCTTTGATGTCCATGGTTTTGCTCCGGTGTGTTTTTTGGTTTCAACACTTACATAATAGCACAACTGCAAACTTTAGCCACAAAAAAGAATTTTATTCTTCCAAATCGCCCACACTTTCTGCAAACCATATCAATTCTCCAGCTTTAACCCCCATTAACGAAAGGATCACAGCTAGAATAATGATCAATGTTTGGGGGGTTAGTAGACTTTGCGCCCATTTTTGGCGAGCTATGGCGGCTTCGCGTTCGAGGGTTTCGCGTTGTTGGCGGTATTCTCGGGCGTCTTTTTCGCGCTCCCGGTCGATCTCGATTCGTTCTTGGATCAGGGTTTTGATCTCCAACTGGCTAGTCTTCACCCCGGCGTGTCGCTCTTCGGCTCGTTTGTCGGAGTGTTCGAGGGCTACCGAAACTTTTCCTACTTCGATCTTGAGTTCGCCTAAGTCGCCCTCTAATGTGATGATCCTTTTACGATCCTCGCGGAGTTTGTTTTTGATTTCGGTTAGATCGGACACGGCTACCCCTGCCGATCGTCACGAGGAGGATCGGCCATGATCAAAAGGGTGAGCCGCGGGCGTCCGTCGATCCAGGATACGTCCCGCACGATACATACTTGATCCTCCATGTGCACCTCATGATCCGTCAAAAGGATCAGATTCCCGCGACGTAGGAAGCCAAGCCGGATCGGGACGTCATACCTCACCACCCGGTGAGGGAAAGCGGCGGCACGGTGCATCCACTCTAAAACATTCGTTGCCGTGGCGGTTTCGTAGACTACATCAGACGTGATGGTCTCTGCGTGTGTGCCGAAGGATAAATAGCTCGCACGAGAAAAAGAAGACGAAAATAAAACCCTTCCCACGTCATCCGCCGGGAAGGTTTCACGATCCCCCACTACCCCCCGCGTCATTTTGTGCGATCGATCTTGTAGGCTCAAAGCATAGCTTAGTCGGATGTCGTTTAAAATTTCCTGTTTTTCGTAGGTAATGGGGCCCACACGCGCCGCGCCGCCCCCGGTCGATACTGTACCCACAATATCACTAGCGATAGCTTCACGGCGCCAATACGACACACTAATACCCTCTCCCGTTGCGTAGACCGACACAGGGAGTAACGGCAAAAAGTTATCATCGATGTATTCCCAGGCGCTACACGGTTCGTTGACATAGCCGGAAAACTTGAACTGTTGATCAAGCTCCGAAGCAATAGATCGCCAAGTCCCTGCATCGGTTTCGAGTGTACTCCGGCGTAGGAAGTAATTGATCAACTCACCGGCGCCAGTGCGGGGAGCTGTGTGGTGATCGTTCCATAGGGCCCCGGTGGGCGCCCCCACGGTGGTATCGTACCAAATGACTTGAAGCTGATCCCCCACGTCATAATCAAACCCCCCGGTGGTGTAGGAGGCGATGGATACTTGTTGATCTAGATCGTCGGTTTCCAGCGTGACGGTAGCCCCCCAAGCCACCCCAGCTTTGGAACTGTTCGAGATCACCACTTCGGTAGCCTGTACGGGGTGGGCCGCTATGACTGCCAAATAATCATTGCCTGCTGGGTTTTCCACCACGAGGGCCGGGGATCCAGGGACATAAAGCATACCCCCGGTCAAGTCCGAATAGGCGCCGGGGGTGCCAAAAACGATCGGATAGTAGGCGTTTTCTGAATCTATGGGAGAGGGCCACGTCACCCCGGCTAGAACGCGTTGTGTAGGCCCTAAGACTAAAGACGTGTCTTGAAAACCGTTAGCTTCAAGGGAAAATTTCACCGGCTCGTTCAGGGCGCCGTAGGTCGGCTCCACCATCGAGCCCCGCATTAAGACGATCCGCTCTTCATAGGTCCGCCCTTCCACCCATAGGGAAAGCTCACCGACACCCCGCCAAAGGTTAAAACCTCGCGCCACCAGTTCCGCCACATCCACCGGAAAAATGATCTCAAGGGGGATAGCTAGCAACGTGGGGCTATAGTTAAAGAGGTTTAGGGCGTCCGTCCACCTAGCCGCCAAGCCTCCCCGGTAGACGATCGAGCCGGTTTCGGTGGGGACCGTGAGGGGCCGCGTGGAAAAATAAAACTCACGCCCCGCCACCGTGACGGCTAGCAAAAACTCCACAGAGGTCAGATCGTCCAGAAGTTCGATCCAGCGTAACGGCTTTTGATACACTATAGCTCCTCTTCGAAAGTCACGCTGTTAACTCGGTAAACCTCGGAAGTTTCCTCGTCGCCTACTACCTGCTCTAACGTGATCGGCGTCGTTAGACGGCTATAAATAGCCCCCCGGTTGTTTTGGCGGGGGTCGCAGCGAATACGTTCGTCAAATTCGATCCGGGGGATATAGACCACAGGGAGCGCGGGACCGTCGAGCCTATCCATGAGCCCCCACATAAAAAAGGGGCCATCCTGCCGAAGCGCCATAGGGGCCCCGGTAGCAGATGTGGTGATATAGTCAATGTCTACACTAGGAGCGCTCACACTTAGCCTTAATTGTGTTTCGTCCACACCCTCGGCCCAAGAAAAAGCCACTTTTTTTCGCCGGGTACCCGCTTGGTAGGCGTGGCGCGTGCCGTCCCGAAGCGTCAAAAGTTCCACGTTTGGCGTTTTCGTGATCGCTCGTTCGCGTGAGTAATCCCAACCAAACACCCCCACGGGGCCGGGGGCGATCACGCCCGCCTCATAGAAACCTTCGGGGGGTCTTGTGCCAGTCGGACATAACACCACTCTTATCCCCACAAAACGACCATTCAGAGGAAATTTAGCTAAAAAGGTAACAGTTTTAAACCAAATGTGGCCGATCCCACTAACGGGGGCGGTAGCCGTGTCGAAAGTGTTAGGATCAAGCGCGATCGTGGTGGTTTTGGGCGCCGCGCCGCTGTAGGACATGCCCTCTGAATTTCGTAGGATCGTGGCGACCTGGCTTTCTTCGTCGTCGGGATCAAATTCGAATTTACAGCCGGCGAACTCGTTATAAAAACAGTACATTTTTTGAGCTAAACCGTTCGCAATATGGAGGGTGTGCCCCCGCCGCTCGAACTGGAACGCCTCGAAAAGCTCACAATCACCCGACGAAACCCAAGCCGCGCCGATCTTGGTTTCGATCCGGGCACGCTTAAAATTGACGTTTTGAAAGTGGATACCGTAAAGACAATTAAGGGGGAAAGCATTTTCGCCGTCCGGGTTGCGTTGGAAAGCGATCGTATCCCCCGGGGACGCGGTTTTGCTTCGCCACGGTTTCGCCGGTGAGGGGGACACAGAGGGGATCACGTTGTCGGCGGCGTCGAGAAACCGGGTGTTTATGCTCCACGTGTCGGCCTCGAAGGTAGGACCATCCACGGCGGCGATCCGCGTGTTGGCGTCCACAAAAAGAGGCGCCGCCGCGTAGCTTCGCGGGAAAAGATCACCCGGGTTGTCTTGACCCTGTGCTAAGTGCTCGCCGGTGAGAGGTTCACCCGTGGCTGTGTGTCCATAGCAGAGGTTAAAAGCATACCAAGCCACATCAGAGGTACCAGCTCCTTGATCCCCCCACCGCACATACGATTGGCCCACTAAGATACTACCAAGCGTTAAGGATCCTTGAGATACGAGCGTGAAAGTTCGATCGGGCCCTTCGAGCCCTACGCGATCCCCTCCAATGGTGCCATCACTTGCCCTCATCCATACACAGTATTCCGCCCCCAACACAGGAGGATCCCCGGCTGTGGTGGTCCCACGTACCGCCCAGAAAATTTCCCTTTTTGAGGTGTCTACCCCCACTTGATAAGGAACCGACCCTAACACCGCGAGAGTTAGGCCGTCCAAAACTCTAAAAGCAGCGTTTCCTATCTGCAACAAGAGCCGACAATATGGGGTCATTGCCCCCGCCGTCGAAAGTTGAATCTCAACTTCTTGCAAGCTAGGAGCGCCGCCACCCAAAAAATCAACATCATAGACGAAACGACCAAAAAAACCGTCTAAAAAGGCTACTTCATCCTCCCCCGTGCCAATAGGGGGAATAGTCTCGTAATACCTACTATTTCCCGCCGTACAGACTAACCTTAAAAAGCCCCCAGCATTGATCCACTCAATACTAGCCCCGGCCCCCCCAGTGACGCCTGTCCAGATCGCAAGGTTAGAAGGGACACAAAAAGGCAACCATGTAACGGGCAATCCTGCTCTTTTTGTATCCCTTTTGAATTTTTCTAAGCCTGGGAGGGTGACGGTGCCATAACTCCCCATGTATAAGAAACAAAGCGAATTTTCACCTAACCCATGCACAGGAACGGCCCCCCCGGCGCTGTTTCTGTAGCCGTGGACTAAAACGAGTTGTGATCGGGAAAATTCAGCCGTGTAGTCTATAGGCTGCACATCCACGTCTACCTGACCGGGGGAAGCCGCCCCCCACCACCGGCCGTACTCACCAAAAATTGTCCCCGCCCCGCTCCCCATAGCTTCCCAAGTTGCCCCCCCGTCGAAACTTCGGGCAGCAAGGCCCGCCGCCCCCAAAAGGACCGAAACTGTACCGTCAAAACCCGTAGTAAATAGGTAGGCCGCCCCGTCATCATCGATCGCGATCGTTAGATTGGCCTCGGTAATAGCAGCCCCGGCGGGTAGATCATAGGATGCACAAGGATAAGGAAAAGCAACATCCGGCGAAAGGGGACTAATTGCCTCATAAGCTGATCCTAAACTGGCGATCCTCGGGCGGTGGCCGAGATCAGTACTTACCCACACCACCAAAAAAGTGCCGTTTACTACCCCAATATCCGGGGCGACCCCACCATCCTGATCGGTTATACCGCTAAACTCCGTTACTGTTGTAAATGTTGCCCCAAGATCATCACTTGCGAACTGGATTAAGCGATCGTTTACATTTCCCGCCGCCGGGGGGGTGGTGTCGCTAAGGTGAGCCACCAAAAGAATTTGGCCGTCTTTGTAGGCCGCCCGGATCCTCTTTGTGATGATCGTGGTCGTGTCAATTGCGTCGGTGAGGGTGTACTCACCTCCCACCACCCACGGCGTACCGGGTGCCCCCTCACCGTCGTTGTAGGCCATTTGAATTTGAGCTTTGTTGTTGTCGTGGTCATAGATCCAATAGAAAACAAGGATCCGCCCCGAGGGAAGGGACAAGATCGCAGGGTGGCAGGTATAGTCCCCTACTAGGGATTGGAGCGATCCCAGTGGCACACTTGCAGCAACCTCCCAAGACACGCCGGTTCGAGTTTGGATGGCTACGGATATACCTACCGGCGTCACGTTTTCATAGGCGCAAAGCATGAAATCTGATCCGTCCTCCCTTGTGACGTTTACAAGATCGCCGTGTAAAAATTTGTTGGTAGGGACGGCGCCGGTGCTCCACCGTGAATTTTCCCACCCACTGATCGCATGAGGGACGTCCCACCCCCGATATTCCTGGTCTTGGGCTTGGGCCGCGTTAGGTTGGCGCCACCCAAAACCCGCGCCGCCGGGGGCCGGGTAACCTCCCCGAAGGGTCAACACGTCGAGAGTTTGGCCGTCACCGGTTGCGTCTTGGTGGCCAGAACTTTCGATCACGGCCTCGGTGCGTGAGGGGGTATCAGGCACGCCGGCGCGGTTCCCCTCCTGATCGATCGTGCTTTCGGCCTCCCAAATTTCGGTGATGTCACCATCAGGGATCAAGATCCCCCGGTACAAATCGCGGCTTTTGTCGGCCATTAGTTCCCCCCGCTATGTCCTACCCGGCGGCCTGATTTTATCGCATTACGAAGAGGGCCGCCCTTTTTGATATTATCCGAAACGAAAGAATCAAAAATTTGGTGTTTATAAACCATTTCCACCACCACCGGCGAGCCACCACCACCGCCGGAGTTTAGATCCCCCACGCCCTCACGCCCAAGGCGGGCCGTGGTCTCACGGTTTAGGACGCTTTCACCCCCTAACGCTTGGACTGTGACGCCTGAAGGGGGGCCGGGGATAATTCCGCCCACGTGGAAGGGTGGAGGGGCAGCGGCTACAACGGCTGCCTGGGTGGCTCCGAGGGTCCCCATTGCGATGGCCGCCGCTATGTTGAGAGGTGGAGGGATGAGAGGGCTAGACGCCATTTTCATCACCCCACGGGCGGTGTCGATTAAGATCGAGGACATAGCCGCCGCTTGCTGAACTCGGTACAAAGCCACTAAAGCCGCTCTTTGACGTTTGGTCATGTCCCCCATTGCGTCGGCCATGATCCCGATCGCGTTTCCTATAGAGTCGGCATAATTGGACATCATCCCCGAAGTGGTGTCCATCATTTCTGCTTGATCTTCGGTGAGCTGAAATTTCGTATCTTCGGCGCTGTTGGATACCATTCGCATGTAATGGGCGAAAGCATCGGCGAAGGCTTGGGCGTCTTCATAGGGATCTATGACCTCTTTCTTTTCGTCATCCTCAAAAGGTGTCGGGATTTCCTCGATGGCTTCCCCAACCTCCGCCGCGCCTCGCTTACCAAAGTCAAAAAAGGCTTTAGCTTTCCGCCACGCCTCCTCAAAACTCCCCCCCACGCTCCCAGCTTCGTCGTTTAGACGCTTAAGTTCCACCCAAGCATCATAGGTGGCTCGATCCACCCCAGTTAGTGTGCGTTCGAGCATTTTATACTCGGTGTCATCCCCAAACACTTTGGATAGTAGCTTCGAGAGTTCGAGAATTGACTCATAAACGCCTAAAATGACGTGATCGCGTAGATCCGTCATATAGATCGCCGCGTCAAGAAATAGTCCTTTAAACCCCCTCCCTAGTTCTGTGATCGTGATCTTGTCAATGTGTTCCAAAAGAGTTTTTATGTAGACAAAACCTAGAGTGAAGTCTTTCATAATTCCTGTGGAGAGGTTAATTAGATCAGCCGAAAAAGCTTCAGTAACGAGGTTGAGCCGGGAAAAAGCCCGTTGCCAATCGTCGGCGGCTTTCGCGGCTTGGGGGCCGGTGTCTATCCCGAAGCGTTCGGCGGCGTTGATAAAAGTGGCTAAATCGGCATCGCCTAGCGCCTGTACAAGCTTCGTGCCCGCGCCCCCAAAGGCGAGCGCCGCCGCCGCCGCGCGTTCGGTTGGATCTTCGATGGCCGCTAGACCTTTAGTGACATCCTTGATCACGTCGTCGGCGCTTTTGAGATCCCCCTTGGCATCCCTCACCGAAGCCCCAACCCCGGCGAAACCTTCCGCCGCAGATTCAGATCCTTTCGCCGCTTGGCCGATCCGCTCGATCATCGGCTCTAGAATGCTTTGCATATCTTCGAGGCTTTGGCCGCTTCCTTCGGCTGCAAATTTCAGCCCGGCGAGCGTTTTAGTACTAACGCCGGTTCGCGCTGCCATGTCGGACAACTGGTTTTGCGTGTCGGCCATGTGTTGCGATAGTCGCACCACCGCAACCCCGGCGGCTAAAATCCCCGCCGCAAGTTTTCCCGCCGCTACCGTTCCAATTTTAAGCTTTCCTTGGAGGGCTTTAAAATCGGCCCCTAAAGTATTGACCTTTTTTCCTGCTTTTTTCGACCCTTCCCCAAGCTCATCGATCTTTTTGTCTGTTTTGTCTGCGTCTTTAGCCACCACCCTTAGGTTTTTGTCTACCTGTTGAAGAGCATCGATCAGGTCGCTAGCATCCCCCTCGAAGGTGTACACGGTGCGATCGGTGGCCATTTTTTTACCCCTTCAATAGCCAGTCAATACCGGCGGGTGTTGATTTCGTGTTTTTCTCCCAAGCCCGCCGGGTGAGAGGATCAACCCCGCCGACGCTTGATCTTGGGTTGCCAAAAAGGGGCCGGGGTGCCCTCCCTCGTGACGCGTTCAGCATATCAAGAATGTCACGCATAGTCGCAGGCCGGGACAGATACCACCGATCGGGCGTGTTTTCGTGCTGAATATGCCAATAGGCCAACAAATCGATCTGTTTGGCTTTGGGGAGCGTTTCAAAGGCCCACGGATCACCGAGGTAGTTGATCCCGATGTCGAGCGCGATCAGTTCGAGGCGCCCGGCGTCGGTTCCAAAAAAAGCTTTTTTTCGGCCACCTCTTTTTGACTTACAAAGTTTTCAACGAGCCGTTTTGTGAGTTCTTGCCAAATCGCTTGGATCGCTCCGAGACTACCCCACCCGGCTTCGTGTAGTTCTTCGTAAACTTCGGCGCCGTACTCTGATAGGGTGGCGTAGTCCTTTCTAGCCGTTTCAAGGTCTTGGGAAGGGTCAAACCAACACAAGCCCAACAAAGCCCCCTGACAGGCAAATAGGACCGGGAGGCGCGCGCTCATTTGTTGGAGAAGATCACCGTCATTGTCGGCGGCTTCGGCGGCTTCGGCGATCCCTGCCTCTTGAAGAAGGGCGAAAATTTCCGCCGAACGTAGGGCCGAAGGCATTCGCCAAGTTGTAACGCCTAGATCGACAACGTTTAGGGTAAGGTAGATCGGGCGGTCGGGTACAGTGCGCGGGGTGGGTCGGGGTTGCATTGTTTCCTCTTATGTAACGGTCGGGTAGACGGTGTAACTCGTGAAATTGATGGTAATCTGATCGGGATCACCCTCTGACGTGGCGCCGGTGAGGTGGCAAAAATTCAATTCAATAACATGATCCGATGCGTCGCCATGGATCACCCCCGCCACGGTCCAAGTCAGATCCACCAAAAAGACGTCAGCTATCACCGGCGCGATCGATCCGGTTGATGTCCAGTTCGCGCCTACGTCGCCCGTGAGGGTGATCAACTCCATTAGGGTTGCGTATGCCGCGTCGGAAAAATCGCGAAGGTAGGCCGTAAAGGATCCCGTGATAGGTTGATCGTCTACAAGTCGCAGGCTTGGCACCATTGTGCCGCGATCCAGGTAGTTGCTCACCGTCGTGCCGGGTATAGTGAGAGATAAATCCCCCGCTTCAAAGGCTACGGTAAAAGAGTTGGCGGCCGCCAGATCGGAAAAGACGATCGTGCCGTCCCGTTTGTTTTTAACCACTGTACTTTCAGCCATTATCTTGATCCCCTTTCTTGGTCTTGGTCTTTTTCTTGGGTGGATTATACTCCACATTTAGATGATATAGCGCGGTAATTGCCGAAGCGATCGGGTGGTGCTCGTTTGTGGGCCGTTTTCGTAGGACTTCACCGGGCGTCCACTTGTGATCGTCGAGGATCTTTTTTGCTTCGGCTTCGGTCACTATCGCCCCCGCTTCACTAGAAACTTATCGATCCGCGCCGCAAAATCGGCGGCTAAAGAAGGCTCCACTTCGGCGATCGCCCTTTTCACTATACCCGGTGCGATCGGTTTCCGCCGCTGACCATCGCCCTTAGCATACACGTATTGTGTGTATTCAATCCCGCCGCCGCCGCTTTTGAGGGGGGGAGCACCCCGCGCCGCCCTCTGTTCGGCTACGGTGGCATCATTGTAAAACTCGAAAAACACCTTATCACCCTTCGTTTTTAAGAGCTTAAACCCCCAGTGTTTCCAACTTGTTTTCGTGTCGATCGGCCACACGTCCGGTTTTCGGATCAACTTTAAGACCTGGAAACAGGCGGATCGCATGGACCAATCAAGGATCCTGACTACCTCTTTTTCGGTAAGTTTATCGAATTGGGCCGACATTTCGTTAAAAGGGTGGCTCATAAAACCCCCAAACTTTGTTCGATTGAAAACTCGATCGCGGAGGCTAGATATTCACCGGACGAAGTAAGGATCCGCCGGGTGCGGGTATACAAAACACGATAAGGAGGAAGATCCGCTTGATGTAAAAGGGCCTGAATGATTTCCTCTTCAATGTCGATCGCTTCTTGATAGCCTCGCATTTGATCTAGCGGGAAGATCCGACACAAAAGATCGACGGTTAGATCGTGATTTAGCCTCATATGCCCCGGCGATCCGTCTCTAAACTTGTCCGTGTTGTTGGTTTGCATTGTCACAGCAAACACCTTTTCTGCGGTGGTGTTGGGGATGTTTGTACCATTGAGCGCCGCCGCGCTGAGTGCCACGCTATAGGGGGCGGGGATGGCCTCGATCACCGTGATCACATCCGCCAAAACTTCGGAAATGTTACCCGGCACCGAACAACCCCCGGATCAGGCCACCCGGTGGGGGCTCACCTAGCCAAGTCGACGGGGTGGCGGCTTCAAGCTCTGAATCGCTGATCGCGTCGTCCTCGTTTCGGTCATAGCGAAAAACAACGGTTTCCCATTCATCGGTATATTTTTCGGCATACATGGCGGCTAGATCGTTGTATCGTCCATCGCCCACAAACGTGATCGCATCCCTAAAAATGAGTTCGAGACTCTTAAAAATGTGCATGTCGATAATGGCATAGCTATCAAGGATCAATTCGGGGCGCCGCCGTTGCTTTATCAAATCCCGGTTGAGTACTTCCCAAGCCGTGGTTCTGTAGTCTTGAAACGACGCTAAACCGGGGGGCCTGATATCGTTTAAACGCTGGTGTCTGGCTAACAGGTCTGAATCTTGAATGTGGGGGTGAAGGATCGATCGTACCAAATGACCGGATCTTCGTGCGGTTACCTCCACAGGGAGCCCACCTACTAGCCCCTGAAAATTCCACAATTCGAGCATAGTATCGGAAAAAGGGAGATCTGTGGTGAGCGCCGCCGGGAAATCCAACGTTGCAGAGTTCCCAGGGCCGCCGATCGTGGTGGCGGCTATCGCGTCTAAAAGCACATTTGAGCCCTGTTTTAGCGTCACCGTGCAAGCCGTGGGGACAATCAAAAGAGTGTCCTCAAACCAAGAACAGTCTATAATCTGATTTTCGTCCCTCAAAATCATTCGAGGGATCCCCGTGTATGGCGAAAAAGCAAACGAGGTAGACATTTATCCCTCCCGTGGGGCTTCGGGCTCGGGCTCGGGCTCGGGTGGAGGTTCGGGCGGCGCTTCGGTGGCTGTTTCACACGTTGAGACCTCCACGGTAAAACCTTCACCGAGGTACACACCGCCCATTAAAGCCACCGCCAAGGCCACAAGTCCGAAGCTTTTCGGGTTTTCTTTTAGGGTTTGGAGCCTACTTAAAATAACTTTTTCGTCTGTTGTCATCATCTACCACCATTGATCAAGTAGGGTATAACTGAACTTTTGCCAAGTCGGGTGGGCTAAAGTCTGACTGCTCGCTAGTTCCATCATACTCCGAAAACCTGAATTTGTGGCGTGTGTCTGGCAACCTTCTGACCAACCCCGGATACTCTCGCGGCTTCGGTCGTCGTCATATGGCCGCATGCTTGAAGCGTGGCAATTGATCCCAAAATAGCCGGTTTCTATGGTGCTTTCGTCAAGGTCTAGGGTCGTTGCACCAGGGCCGGGGCGGAAAACTCGCACGGGGGCGCCTGTTTGGATCAAGGCTTCGTATTGGCTTTTCCCGTGGGGGCCAATTTCCCACACTCCGAGGTATTGCCCCGGTGCAAGTACCGCCGCACCCCCGGCGTTTTTGGTGGCAAGGGCAGCGTTTTTGTCTACGCCGGGATCCGTTGTGGCTGGCCAGTAGCGAACATGCCACGATCGATCCTCTCTCCATGCGCACCCGATCAGATCATCAAAAACGCCGGGGGTGCGGTTTTTGTGGCGGATCCCAAACAAATTCAGATCGTAGGGCTCGCCCGTGAACACCTTGTGCCCTAGCGCTTGCATGCGAGCAAGGACGGGCGGTTTCAACGGAGTTTTTTTAGCGCCCGCCGTACCTGACGCCGCGCCGCCCGTTGTTCGTTGGCCCCTAGAGAGTGAATAAACACCGCAAGCTCTGTTAGGCCCTCGGTTATACGTTGGCGCCCTTGCGGGCTCCACTCTTGCCACGCGGGGACGTGGGCCATACTTTCGGTTAGTAGTTCTTCCACCTCGGAAGCCACAAAAGCGAATTTCTCACCCCCGGTTTTGTCAGTGTCCCCGGCGGCTTCGACTAGATCGATCACAGCGGGGATCACAGTAGAGAGCACCACCCCGATCCAGGGAGGCGCCTTTGGGAAGGTGAAACGGACGATCAGATCGATCACGCCGGTTACCATCATTTCCCCCGCTCGCGATCATATCGTCGCGCCGCTTGAAGGGCCTTTGATCGCTCTTTTTCATGGGAAGTTGTACGCCCCTCTTTTTGAGCTTGATCCACAAAACGGCGGGCGGTGCGATCGATGGCGCCTCGGATCTGGCTTTCGGTGACTTTTTCCGCCATGCTACGCCCCCTTTTCCGCCGCCGGTGGTTTCTTGGTTTTTTTCTTGGTGGGCTTTTTGGTCTTTTTGATCTCGATCAGGGCTTCCTTTTTCTCTTCGTTAGCTTCAATAGACTTTGCCACGTGGGGCAAATGGCCTTTTTGCTGCTCGTATTGGATCCGCCGGCTGTATTGAGCAGCCAAAAAATCAAAAATCAAGGGATCCGGTTTTGCGATGGTGCCGTTTTCGACTAGCCCCCGGCGAAAATCGTTGTAGCCTTTGGCGTCAATGTCCCACACGACACGCGAGCCGCCGCCGAGGGATCGTGGTGTAGTCCATCGATCCGCGTAAACTTTCCCGCGGCGGCCTTGATACTCACGTAAATAGCCGCCCTCGATAATATCGGCGGGAAGGAAGACCCACCCCAGATCTTGATAGATTCCCCGCGTTTCGGAGTAGTCAACACCCCCTTTAGGGCGGGCTCGAACACCGTTCAAACCTGGTCGCAGAAGAAACTTTGTTAGGATCGGCAAAAGCTCGAAGCCACCGTCTGTGGTTTTTTCCAACTGCCACCGCTCGGGATGGTGGGTCAAAATAAACTGATCGTTTGGCGGTGTCGGTAGTAGATCACCAGCCGATCGAGGAACGATCGAGGTTGCTTGGAATTTTTTAGCCATGTCGGATCCTTGTGTCGGGGGGGATGTCACCCCCCAAGCAACCCCCCGCAACCCCGACGAAGTGGGGGGTCTTGGAGGGTGACAAAAGGGGTTTTAGCTGGTCTGTATACCGGCGCCGCGTGCGGCCTCGATAACGCTCAAACCAAGATAACACGTGCCGATAATTTCAGTGGTGGATGCGGCTGCGTTACGGTTAAATTCGACCATGATCTCACCACCGGGGGAGATCACAACACCACCAAGAGGCGCCGCCGGGATACCGTTTTTGTACCCAAGGCAGCCGCCGCCCCACATGCCACCGGCAAACGCCGGACCGGTGATTTTGTCGCTTTTGTAGATGTCAACGCCGAGGAATTCCCCAACGAAACCTTGACCCTTGATCTTTAGCTGCTCTACCGTCTCGTAGTACTGAAAGCCCACCGCGCCGCCCTCTGTTCGTAGTGATGATTGAAAATCAGCAAGTTGTTGAGGTGCTAAAAGGGCGTAGTAGCCGCGATCACGTGGAACACTGGCAACTTCAAGCGCAAAGATCGCGGCATAGAAGTCAGTTACGATCATAGGTACGCCTGTAGGCACGCCCGCAAGGCCACCGATCGCCGCGCTTGCGGTGACGTTGAAAAACTGCTCATAGGCCCCCACCATCGAATAAGCGAGGCGCATGGGGTCTAATTGGCTACCTGGGACGCCGGTGAGCACAGCTAGATCGGAAATGTCTCGACGGATACCCGCACGAGCTACCGCGATCGGAACGGCGTTGTCCAAAAAAGGCGTCTCTGCGATCGGTTGATCTTCGGGCCCCGCTATGACTTGCATAGGATCGAGCCCGTCAAGCCCAGCAAGGCGTACCTGAGAGGTGTCGCTGAGGGTGCCGTTTACCGATCCCAAATAGTCGACCGCGCCGGTATTACGAAGGGACATTTCATCATGGAGTATTACCCGTAATGACGCTTCGAGAGCCACAGCTTGGCGAAGGTTAGGGATCAAGTTGCTGTTCAAAATAGGCATGGTTCTACCTCACTAAGGGTGTAAAAGAGTTTTTTTCGGTGTCCTTCTACGCACTTAACGGGGCGAACCGTGGACCTGATAAGAAAAATAATATCACGGGGCGGCGCGGGGTGCTATTTAAACCGGCTAGCAGGGATCCCCCATGCCCCGGCAAACTTTGCATAATTAGCCTTTATTTCATCCACGCTCATGTTCTGCACGCTTTCAGGGGAAAACTCGCCGCGTGGCGGTGGGCTGTTTCTTGCCCCCACGTTTTCCGGGGGGGTGGCGGCTAGTGGTTTCGTGTTGCTTAGAAGTTTTTTTAAGACTGGATCTTGATCCGCTTTCGACACAAAATCCGCGAAGTCTTCAGATCCCGATCGCTCATATTGAAACCGTACAACCTCGCCCACGTCGGGATCAACGATCCCGGCTTTGTAAAGAGTCTCTTTTTCTCCCCACGCTGATCGCTCTTTTGCAACCTCGGTTTGTAGGGCTTGGAACTGTCCCTGAAGCTCGCCTACCGACGCCGCGATCGTCTTTAGTTCTGCAACCTCGGCAACTTTGGCCGCGAATCGCTCATAGGGAACGGTTTGGGCTTCGGTCGTGGTGGCAGGGGTGGCAGCGGGCGCGGATGCTTGGGCGGTAGCGGGGGCATCACCGGTGGCCGCCGGTGGCGTTGTGTTCGGGGTTTCATCGCTCATTTTTTCTCCTATGTAAAGCGTGCGCGTTCGAGCGCGATCCTTTCAAGTTCGAGGGTAGCCGTCTCTTTGCTCACATTGTAGATCATCCGGTAAAGGTCCACCGGAGAGGCTACACCAAGTTCAACCAAGGCTTTATACTCTTCTATTGATTTGGTTTTTTCCTCGCTCGATAAAGGTACGCCGGGGTAGCTGATCGTCCACCCACTAACCGGCAACGATCCGCCGGTTGTGGAGTTCCAAAGTGCGCAAATTTTTGACAGTGTTTCGATGTCGCCGCGTTTGAACTGTGGTTCCGCTCGGCGTTGGGCGCCTCGCACACCTTCACGGCTTAGGGCGATGGCATAGCCGGATCGGGGGTTCGCGCTCACCCTGGCAACGTCCGTACTCGATATGCCCATATCCATCGAAAGATCTGCGCTGTAAGCTCGGATCGCCTCGCCTAAAGCCACGGGATCAGATCCCGCCTTGAACTGTCCAAGGATCGGCGTAGCGTCCCCCGAAACCTCGAAGTTGAGCAACGAAGCCGGATCGGTGGGGATATAAGCCATGTTTTCCCCGGCTTGCGTCATTCGCCCACCGGCGGGCCTCACCCCTACCGCGTAACGTTGCGGCCATGAACTTTGAGACACACAATTTCGCCAGAAAGTCCATAAAAGCGCCACAACTAGCGATCCCTCGACACATTCGTAACCCTCGAAAGGATCAAAAAGCCCGTTTGAATGTCGCTCCGCATGGTAAAGGATGTAGGGAATAAACGGGTAAGCATTGCCGTTTTCGTCTGTTTTCCAATAGGGGTAGGCTTCCCCCACGAGCCCGCCGGGGGCGTCTAAGAAAATCCCAGAAAGATCCTCTTTTTCGTCCGCCGATAAGACGCGAAAAGCCGGGGGGCGGCCCGGTGTGATGTCAAAATGATCAATCGTCCATTCGTCGTCACCTTCGAGGCGCCGGATCCGGTACTCATTCAAGACGATCGGCTCGTCGGGCGCGTGATAACTTCCATATCCGTAGACCATATCCGGCGAAACGATCCGGGCGTGGATTTGCGGGCCGTCGCGCTCTGTGTTGGAGGCTCCGACACGATAAAGCCCTTCCCTAAGCCCGATCGTGGTTTGCTGAAGCCGGGGGGCAAGTTGCCACAAACCGCACTGCTCAAGAATTTTTGTTAGTTCGTCCGCGACACCCGGTTGGTCATGTGCGATTATAGGAGGTTGATCGTACAAAACCGACAACTCGTTAACGACGTTTCTGAAGACATTTTTTGTTTTGTCGCCGGTGTTCCCCCAAGATCGAAGCCTCACGGGGCCAATTTCATGGGCTAAAAACGCATCTAGATCAGCGCCCCAAGCCCCCGAAAGCATCCGCCGCCTTAGCCGGGTGTGCTCTACCCTCTCACGATCGTAGTCATCATCCGGAAAGGGGGGCGCGTAAAGATCAGCGTTGGGCATATCGTAAAGCCTCGCGGGGTGGTGGTGCGTCAAACCTTAAACGATAATAACCCTTTTTCTGGGATAGGATCGCGGAGGTAATATAACGCACAGCATCAATATGGTGTTTTAGATCCTCCTCCCCTTTCCAATGTCGCAAGGAATGGATCAAGGCTTTGCACCGGGGGTGGATCGTCATATCCCCCCGGCGAAACGCATAATTTAGCAGTCGGCATCCATACATAACCGAGCCCCGGCCTTTTTTGGCGGATCGGATGGTGATCGGGACATAGTGTTTTTTTGTTTGGCGTTGGATGGCCCCGGCTAGGGCCGTGTTCACCTTAATTCCGCCCCCACCCTTGCCGGCGGTGTTGATGTCCCCCACGGCGAGATCTACCTCACCGGGGGCTATGTTATGCCGGCGGAGCATGTCAAGGATCCCGGCGGCGTCTTCCTCGGGATCGGTTCGGCTTTTGTTGGTGTATTCGTCGATCACCCAAATTCGCGGGAAATCTGCGTCGAGTTCATAACAAAGGAGGATCGCCGCCTCGCGGCCCACCCCTTCGCCGTGGTCAATTCCTAGCCCGATCCCCACGCTACCCGGTGGCATGTCTTCATTGATCGCACGCTCTGAAAAGGATTCTATGAGCCGGTCACTACTTTCGCCGTGCCAATGGCCGTGCATCCGTTGGGGCCGTTCATGAGGTAGGTATTTTTGGGCTATGGCGGCTATTTGTTCGGCGTCTAGGTGCGGGCAATTTTCCGGCGTTAGATCAAAACGGTGGGCGCTTAGTTTCCCTGCTTCAACCTCTTCGATCAGCCAATCCACAGGGCGCCCGATCGGGGTCATGGTTAGAAAAAGTGTTCCCTTTTTTACAAGCAAACGCGCCAAAAGCTCGGAATAAAGCCGTCTTTCCGGAGGTTCGTCCACCCACACAAAATCGAGGGTAGCTGCACCGTGGGCTATTGTCCCCTGCGAAGCTGTCATAACCTCCAAAAGTGATCCGTTTTTTAACTTGATCCGGCTACCTACGAAGCCTCTTTGATCGTTAAAATCGTACCCCTCGACTAAAAAGCTAGGTAGGATCTCGTTTATTCGTCGTTGTACTTCGACACTTTGGGCCCACGAATAGGTAACCACGCGCCCCCGCACCGGTGGCTTGGCTACCTCGCGCCACGGGTGGGATCCGGTCATGATCCACAGGCTTTCTCTAGCACCGGCTCGGGTTTTTCCCCACTGGTTTCCTGCGAGTAAGAGCTTCTCACGCGCCTTATCACTATGAAAAAGGGGGGCCGACGCCCCACACCGGAAACGCTCAAAACGAAGCGGATCACGTTGGAGAGCTTCGGCGAATAGTCGATCTTTTTCGCTCATTTTCCACCCCCCCGGCCGCTTCTTCCAAGCGCCCACAGGCCGATCCCTATGGCATCGATCGTATTGTGGTCCGCGGGTGACACAATCGCCCGAAACTCCCCCGCGTCGAGCGTACCGAGGATCCGGCTTTTGTGTACGCTTTTTGGGATCTGTGCTTTCCACGCGCTCGGGGACACCCCAACACCCCCCGCCACGGCCTTGAAGGCGTTTGCAACCGCCAGAAGCCGCCCGATCTGATAGTGTTTTTTCCTCTTCGTCGGGTACTTGATTGGCACTTCTACCCACACGTCAACCCCGGCGGGTAGTTCATCGAGGATCGCTCCCACCGCCCCCGTTTCGAGGTTATCAGCGTACAAAAGCCGCCGATCCTTATCCCAAGCGGCTAGGGCGCTCCGGTTGACGCCTGGGTCAATGCTCAAAAACTTAATTGCTGCGAAACTTTCCACGATATGATCTCCAATTCGGTTGGCCCCCGGTGGCCTTTGTCCCACCAAAATAACGCGTAAGCCGCCGAATCTGTGCCGCCGCCGGTGAAACTTGGACGCTCCACCAAAACAAAAACCTTTCGACACGGCCACCGCCGCCAAAATTCAAGGCGTTTTTTACTCTCCAAAAAGCCGAGCCGCAGCAAAAAAGCGACGTGTTGATCGGCCATGTTTAGCGCGTGGGTGACATGTTCGAGAGCTTTATTATAGGGTGGATTTCCCACCACCCACACGGGCCGCGATCGGGGCATGATGTCCAAAAAATCCCGCGCCGCGCTAAGGGTCAACGATAGGCCGGGGGCTTCTGGGTTTAGATCCACGGCGATCACGTGGGGGGTTTTTTTGAGTAGCGCCCGCACAAAAGCACCACCGCCGCATGAAGGCTCGATCACCGTGTCTTGGGCGGTAATCGGCAACAAATCCACCAAAGCCGCCGCAAGGGGATCCGGCGTGTAGTAGGCATCAAGACACAGAGGATCAGCCACCTTTCACCCACCGCGCCGAACAATAGGCGTCGGCGCTCACCGTGACATCTGGCAAAAAGCGGTTCATGGCCTCGATCATTGTCTTCTCAAGCGCCACCGCCGCCGCCCCCGCACGCACCCCGATCGGCGCCTCAAGTATGATTTCATCATGCAAAAAAGCCACGACACGACACCCAAACAGATCGCTAGCCGGTTGTGTGTAGGCTTGTTTTTGGACTTCCCATAGTGCCGCCTTGCAGCCATCGGCCACCAGAGCTTGAAAAAATCCGTTCGCGGCTTGGGTGTAGCTACACCCGCCCCGTTGCCGTTCACTGATCCATTGAATGATGGTGGTGTTTCCCCACTGGGTTCGGGTCGAAATGTCCTTGAAATAAGCCCGCATTTCCTCCCACGTGTTAAGCCAAGCCGTCCGGAGCGCGTGCGCCTCCTCGGGTGTCATGCTTAAGCCGTAGCCTTTAGCGTAGGCTACAAAGCTATCGGCGCTTAACCCTCCTGGGAAGCCATAATTAGCCACCTTTGAAAACTGGCGATAGGCCGCTGGATCCGCCGGGTTGAGCTGTGCGGCTACCTCCAAATGAAGATCGCGCCCCGCGTTGACCGCTTCGATTATCGAGGAGCGTCCAAACATCCAATAATGGATTTGGCCGAGGGCCAAAAGCTCCACTTGCGCAAAATCACAGAGCACAAAAACATTGCCGGGGCGCGGCATAAAACAGCCCCGAAAACCCCCCGCCCGTGGTGGGTTTTGCATGTTCGGCTTTTTGCAACTCGTACGCCCGGTTTTCACCAAGACACCATATGAAGGGTGGACCGTCGAACGGGATAAAATAGGCGCATAGGTAGTGTTGAGTTTTTCAGCAAACTTGTACTCGCAATATTCCATCAAAACCGGGTGACCGCTGTTTTTTACGGTTGTTTCGTCGGTTTTGATCGCCCCTTTTTCGGTTCGTGGAACACTTGATCCATAGGCTTTTTCGAGCATCCCCCGAAGCACGGAAAGATCTTTTGTGCCGTCGCCGCGGATAAACCCGGCTTTTTTTGCTAGGCTTAGGGCTTGATCTGCGTCCCGCTTGACCTCCGCAACCCACGCCGCCGCTGCTTCTTGGTCGATTTTCATCCCCCACAAGCCGATCAAATGCAGCGCCCAAGCCGCTTGGGTTTGGGCCTTTTCGTCGGCTAGGGGCATCACAGAGCGCCCCGCTTCGGTGGTGAGATTTAGGGCTTCTTGTCCCTCGTAAACCGCCCAAGTGTGTTCAACATCCGAAACACAGTAGGCTTTCGCCGCCGGTGGCCAGTGTTCAAGGGGCACCCCGTCAAGTTGGGAATATTTCAACCGCCATACATCCGGGCCCTTTTTGCCGGTGAGGGTGATCCCTTCGTAGGTTTTCACCAGAGCACCAAGATCAAAACCCCGCCGGTCGAACGTGCCCATAGCAATCGAGATCAACTGTTCGCGGATCTTTGTGTCAATAATCAAGCCGCGTTCGTAGGCTGAAAAAATGACGGGGATCAGCCGGGGGAGGGTGGCCGCAAGGCAACCAAGATCGAAGGATATGTTGTGGCCGATCGTAGGTTCCCCGGCGGCCCAAGCGTCTTCGATGGTGGCCACAGCTTGATCGAGGGTGTTCCGCGTGTGGATGGCGACACCACCCACGCGATCAGTTTTTAAGGCGACACACACGATCCGAGGCGCACAGGGCGCCGTGGGCACCTTGTTTGCGTCTTGTTCGATTAGGTGCGTTTCTAGGTCAAAAACGAGCATAGCCCCCTCCAAGGTGGGGGGCCGAAGCCCCCCGGAAAAGGCTAGTTATCCGAGCGTAAAAACAAGTAGTTCGGCCAAACTTTGGCCTCCGGGTCTTCGATGTTTTCCCGTCCCTGTTTGTTGAGCTTATCTGTGATCTGTAGCGTGATTGCACATCCTTGGTAGGGTTGAGCCCCCCAAGTAGAAAGATCCATGCGATCGCAACCGGGGGGCGGTTGAAAACCGTCGTAACAAGCTCGACAAAATAGTTCTGTCCAAACCTCTTCGGGGGCGCCGTCGGGGTAATGTTCGACCCATTGATCGCTGTAAACCCTCTGATCAACACTGATCAAAAGCTCTTTTTGGGCCTTTTTTGTCGACGCTCCGAATTTTTCGTGGAGCCATACTTTCCCAGTGTCGCCGGGGACATTGGCCGTTTTTTCCGCACCTAGCGCGTCGGTGTAGTCGTGATCACCGTTCGGCCCGTGCCCCCTCAAAACATCATCAATTTTGTATTCGATAATGAATAATATGTTGCCCACGTTCGGCGGGGTTTTCTGTGTGATCCCGGTGATCTTCAGAATCGTTGCGGCATAGGTGCCACACATCGCAGGGACTGGATCCGCCCCTCGTGCTGAAGCCGCGCCGATCCCGCTGATTGGATGGTTTGAAAAGTCATTTATTATCTGTGTCATTTTTCCTCACTTTGTGGGGTTAAACCCCGTTTTTAAAAAACTCGCTAAATTCAATTTTTGTTTGGATCCTTGTGTTTCCTCTATATAGTCGGCTTCCCCCCTTGCTTTTTTCATGCGTCGAAACGCATCAAATGAAAAATAATCAATATGTAGAGCGTCAAAATCGAAGCGGGATCGATGGTGGCGGCCGATCAACTGTTCCCAAACACCAGCCCCGCCGGGGGGCTCGATAATAAAGGCGTTAGCGTACATTTGGAGGTTTTGCCCCTTCCCGTGGACACCTATCGAAGCAGCGCAAGTTCCGCCGGTGGGGGGCTTCGAGCCGGGGCCGTGTACGATAAAACCCCGCGCCTCAAGCTCTGCTTCCACGGCCTTTGAGCGATACCATACGAGGGTCGGCGCGGTTTGTTGGGCTAAAAAAACATCGAGGTAATCGAACCGCGATCGATCGAGCCAGACTGCCACCGTTTGAGGGCGCGCCCGGTGCTCAATTTCCCGCCACTCGATCAGCGTTTCCCGAAGTTCACGGGAGCCCCCACCGGCTAGGCTCCACTGTTCCACTAGGCGGGGGCTATCTGCTTGCTTTACCCGCCCCCCTCGAATGACCTTAGCGATCAGTCTATTTCTTCGTCGGCGTAGGTTTAGCCATTCTAGGTCTTCCCCTGCTGACCCCCATTCCCACCGATAGTAAAACCCGAGCGCCACCTGTTGACGGGCTCGGCTGTGCAAGCTCGCATCCGCCACGGGTTCACCATCCGGCAAAACCCATTCTTTTTCGAGTAGATCGATGGCTCTTTTGATCGTTGGGGTGGGCGGGGGCTCGTGTCTGATCAGGTAAAGGCTAGCGTTGCAACTTGTTTCGGTGGTGGCTATCACGCCCGGGGTGGAGACTAGCCGCCGCCGGTAGGCGTCACGGATAGTCCTGCGTGTGGGTACTGCTTCAAAACTCCCAGCAAACCGCACAAGGGGGATCATCGAGATCCGATCGGCGCGGGTGGGCTCCCCATCGGGATCCAAACAGGCCGCCCAGCGGTGGAGATCTTGGTAGGACCGGCGAGAAGGGATCGGCGTGCGGTCGCGCAAACACCACCACAGCAAATGGGCGTGATCAAGAAGGCTTTTATTCGTGATCGTGCCGCTCAAAGCCACAAAACCGGCGGAGGGATTAAGGTGATCAATATACTCGCCCACCCGGCTTGTTCTGCTGGTGTTCAAATTGCGCAAACAATGTGCTTCGTCCGCGATAATTAGATCAGGCCGTAGGCGTTCGAGCAGGTCTTTTTGAGTGCTCAAAATGCCATAAGACACAATCTCGGGCGTGGTAAATTTGAAATGAGGTTCCCATTTTTCGGCTTCGGCGTGCATCAAGGGCACGAGGGCCGGGGGACACAGGATCAAGGGGCGTTTTGCTCCGCAAACCTCACCGGCTAGCAAGGCGATCAAGGCTTTACCGCCGCCCACGGTGATTGAACAAAAGGCGCTGCGGTACTTGTGGATAGCGTCTAAAGCGCCACCTTGTGGGGTACGAAGGGCCACGCCGGTTCCGGTGCCCAGTCGCTCGGACCAATAAGCCGCCGCGCCGGGGGGGCCTAAAGGGGGCGTTTTGGGCATGTCGAGGATCCGATCAAACTCGGTAGGCACGACAACGCGCCGCGTGGTGTTGGGTAGGTTAAAAATGCTCATTGTCTCCCCAAAAAGACGGCGGGGGCTTGGCAACAACCGAAGATCCCCCGGTTGAAAAACCCCGCCGCCCTCATGGTTTAAGTTTCTTCTCTAGGGCTTCGTGGGCAGCCTTCCCTTTTTCGGCGGCTTGACTCCCCTTTGCCTCCCGTCGATAGTCAAAGGGAAATTTTCGCTTTATTGCGCGATCAAGAGCCAAGTGTAGACTTGGCCACCCCGTGCCCCCCATTTCGCTCGTTTTGTTAATTATCGGCATTACAACCCCCTCGACCGTTCGAGCACTGTCAGTGCTACATGGACGTATAAAAAAATCACAAAAGTTCCATAAAAACAGCCATAAAAAAGCTTTTCGCGCCGGGACATATCCCCTCCAAAGTAGTGTGTTGAGGCTTTAGGTAGGGACACTAAGCAAAACCCCGTCTTTATCGAGACGGGTGGTTATCCACCTACCAGAGTAGTGACATTCAAACAAACCCATAGAGTGTTCGTTTAGCCAATGGATAAAATTTCCCTTTCCCGGGGAGATTTTCACAATATATAACTCTGCATATTCTAGGTCATCCGATCCGTCCGTCTTTAATTTCCTCCAAGACTTCACGGCGGCGGCTTTTCTCCCAAAGTAAAACCGCTGTTTTTGTGCCGATTCATCCAAGATGGAAAGGTTGCGAAAAGAGACTACGTAAAAGTGCATTTGCCCTCCAAAGCGCGATCCCCCCGCGGAGCAAAAAAGCAGGGAGATCACGCCGGCTTCCACGCCAGGAAATCAGTTACCGTAGACGATACAAGCGCCCAAGCGCTCGAAGGTGGCTAAAACTACCTCGGCTTCTTTATGAGTGCTCCTCATCATCCACAGGCCCGCCGGGGGTTCTGTGTGGGATTTTAGGACGTGGGCTAGGAGCTTAGCCCCGGCGCCATAGTCCAGATCCGCCGCGAGGTAAGAAGGATAGTCTTTTTGAGGGTGGGCGTCTTTTGCTTGGAGTTTGATCGGATCAAGCCAACCGTCGACGGTCTCCGCATCCGCGCCCGTGTGTGCTACGTCAACAAACAACACACAGGGCGCGTCTAGGGCGGCGTCGGGTGTGCCTCGGGTGTCGAAGATCTTGCCGATCTCCCAGACCTCTGCGTGTGCGCTCGAAGCCCAACCTTTCGATATTGCGTCCGCGTGGCGGGTACATTCGGAGATCAGATCGATCATGTGAATAGCGCGGCCTTTTTCCGTCTCGAATACCATAGGCGCGTTTTCGGGCTTCGGGGAGGTTTTCCCGCTTCGGCGCTCGTAGTCTTCACGATCGGCAGCTTGGGCCGCCGTGGGTTGGTTTTCGGCCAAAGCTTCCCACTGTTGGGCGTCGTCGGTGAGATCTTCGGCGTCGTGGCCTTGCGGATCGGCGGTGTAGCCGGGGTTAAAAGGGCCTTCGGTGGGAGCTAGGCGGGTGTCCACCAAAAGCCCCTCCTCAAAGACATAGCCCGCGAATTTGATCACGTTTACAAAGCGCGATTTGGTCATATTTCGCCCGGTGTGCTTTTTGATCAAATCTTCCACTACTGACTCGGCTTGCTCTTCGGTGATCTCCCAATTCGCCGGGTGGCTCATTCGATGTTCGCGAAACAATGCTCCGATCTCCTCTTGTTCTTTTTTCCCACAGCTTGTGGGGGTTCGTTGCGCTACCGTTTCAACCGGTGCTGGCACCGGCGCTGCTTTCACGTCGTCAAAAATTGGCGCGGTGGCCGCAGCTTGACGTGTGGGGGCTGGGTGCTCGGGAGGTAGAACCGAGGGGGCCGCGAAGCCTCCAAAGCTCGATCCGTTGTCGCCGGGGGGCCGCTTGTTCGGCCGTGTCATCATCTCATCTAAAAAACCAGACATGTGTTGCTCCTCTTCGGGGTTAATTTCTGTTCCATTATTAGCAGGTCTGCAACTTTCTGCAAACTCTTTTTTTATCTTTGATGCGTTTCGGGGGGAAACCGGGCATCGATCCTGAAAAAAACATCCGCCGTAATCACCGCAGGCGCTAGAGTTGCCCGCGCAAGTTTCGCCTGTTGGGTCCGTTTTGCGGGGTAGCATTTCGCGGGCAATTTCCCCCATTAAACGCCAATTTTCCTCGATGTCTTCCCAAGAAAATTCAGCGCCCACGGCCATAGAAACTTTTTGGCCTTCGCGCACGTAATAGATAAGTTCCCCGGTTACGGTGTCGGGTTTTGTTTCGTGGTATCCCGCGTAAGCGTAGGTCATAAGCTGAATATCCCGCGCCACTTGTGCCCTAGTTTTAACCCATTTGAGGTCACTTGTGGTTTTGTGATCCCCCACATAAGGCTCGTTTTTTCCCAACATATCGATCCGACAAAGCATGTTCGCGGCGTCGTTCAGGGGGAGGGTGATCGATCGCTCAATTTCTAGATCTTCGGCGGGTCTTAGTTTGTCCAACCCAACCGACGCGATCCGGCCCGCTGGGGTGTCTGGGATCGGCGTCCCGTCTCGAAGGTAAGCCTCCAAAACAGCGTGCACCGCCGTCCCCAAAGCGGCCTTTTTGCTGGTGGGCTCTTTCAGTTGGAGAGGGCCGTAGGTATACCACCATTTTTTCGGGCACCGCATATACTTGCTTATCTGGGAGTTTGAAACGCGGATCGCCCTAGAAGGGGATAGCTCCAAGTTCGTCGGTACATTCTTCGTCATCTTCGGTCCATGTGTCGGGGGTTAAATCGCTGATTTGTAAGGCCGCGTCCCGGCGATCGATGTCGCCAAGCTCGATCAAGTAGCACCGTTTTTGAATGCCCTTTTCACCGAACCGCCGCCGGTGCGTCGTTTCGTTGCTTAAGACGCGAAGGGCACGGGCTAGGGTGTTTTCGTCCGGGGGTGGGCGTCTTAGCAACAGTTCCCATTGGCCACGGAGCGCCGGCCCGTTGACCCAACACCCCCGATCGTCGAACTCGATCCCGAGAACCCCACGCCGGTGTAGATCTTTTCTGTACTTTGCCAGCGCCGCCAAAACATCGCCTTGCACGCCTGAACAGCCCATAAGCCCCCGGTGCCAATCACTGATCACACCCTCGACTAGAAACCTCGATCCGGGTTGCACTTCCCGCGTTGCCGCTAGGTGGGCGATATGGGCCGCGATCACGCCGGGGGCGCCGTCGGCTGTGGTCACCCAAAATTTCGTGAAGGCCCGCCCTCCCAACTTTTCTAGGTAGCGCGCCGCTTGATCATCCGCTTGAATATGGAGGATCCGAAGCGCGATAGCTTCAAGATCGGCTTTTGTGAGGCTTTCGCGTAGCCTTAGAGCGTCTGAATTGTTGGCGGCTATAATCAACCGGGGGCAACCTCGGAGCGTGCCGCTAGGTAGGTTTTTGCGCCGTAGTTGGCGAGAACTTTCGGAGATCAGCGATCGAAAGCTCCCAGAAAAGCCATCGCCGCCGTCGAACGTCTGCGAGATTTCATCAACGTAAACGAGAGCATTACGGGCCAAGGCGCCGTTGAATTTCCCGGTAGCATCCCCGAAGGACGTAGCCCCCCCGGGCCAAAGGCTAGCAACCCCGTTTGCGAGTAGACCTTTTCCGATCGAGGGCGGCCCTTGGAGGTAGATCGCCGCCGTAGGATCTGACAACTGTGTGACCGTGGCGAGCCAGTCCAAGAGCTTTTCATGGTGCCCACCGGCTAACAACCGCAACCACTCTGCGACGTGTGGATTGTGCGCGGGCGTCACTTTGGCGGGTACACAACACCCCTCGATTAAGTTCCCGTGACGATACACAGATTTTTCTCGGCCCATTTCCGCGATCACTTCCCCGATCGCTTCTCCATACATGGTGAGATATTCCGCCGATGATAAGGGCCGGTTTTGTGCGCTCGTGGTGACTGCGCCGGGGCGACACGGCTTATAAAACCTTTCTAATTGCATATAGATCCCCACAGCTTGAACCGGGGGGGCGTAGGTTTCATTCTTCACGTCGTAAATGTAGAAACGCCCGTTTCGATCGTAAAGGATCGGAGGGCTCCCCGTGGCGATGTCTTCAGCGGTTTGTTTTTCGGCGGCACGCTTCGCAAGGTCCATGTTTAGGGCACGCTGGCACGCTTTCCAAGTGTCATCAAGGGACACACCACCCGCCGCCGCTACGCTCGGCGCTAGGGCTTGGTAGGCTAGTTCTGGTGAGTCGAGGCGAAGTTTACCCACCAAAGCCGCCGCAAGCTTGAACATGGTGTGTTGACGTTTGCCCTGTGCGCTGATCGGCTTGGCTTCGATCAGTTTATTGTAAGTGGGGCCGTCGAGCACGCCCGCGATATTTTCCCACTCTTGATCGGTCAGGGTGCGCGGTTCGGGCCGTGGGCCTTTGGCGGTGGTATCGATCGCAGCGCTCACCCGGCTTTTTAAGGGCATTGGTGCCACCCAATGCAAAGGGGCGAGCCGGTCCATATCCACGAAAGCCGCTAGGGGTTGGCCGTCCCGTGTAACCCTTGGGAGCCTGTAGAGAGTGTTCCACGAGGGGACGCAAGCCGGGTCCACGGGGATCCCACCTTCCCGCAGATGATCAAAAAGCTGTTCGATGAAATGTCCGGCCACGCTCACAGGTAGGGGCCGTGCTAACTGAAAAAGAAGCCGATACCCGCCGCGTGTAGAGTAAAACCCCGCCACGTTAAGCATATCAGGCCCGCCTTTTTTCAGTTTTGACCAATGCAATTCAGCCTGATCCGGTGTCCAGTGGGCGTGATCTTCGTTGTCAATGTCACAGAAAACGTAGTTTAGAAGAGGTTCACAGTCCCGATCGATGTAGTCTGACAAGTGATCGAGGTTGATCCGGGGGCATGGTTCGCCGGTGGGTAGCAGATAGCCCGCCGCGTGCGCGTCGTTTTTGTGGGCGTCTGTGAGGGCCGAAAAAGGCCGGGGTGGATAGGCTTCGGATCCGCCGGGGATCCGGTGGCTAGGAAAAACAACTAGGGGCGGGTGTTGGGTCATGTTTGATCCTGGGTTTATGAGGGTAGAGCCCCGCCCACGCGCCACCAGGATGGGACGAGGGGCGGGCTCAAGTGGCTGGGAGCTACCCGGCCCGATCGTTATATCGTAGACAACGCAGCCGGTCAAGGTTATTATCATCACAGCAACTTAGGAGGCACCCGTGAGCATTACCGCGCTGAAGGCTAAAGCCTTGATTAACCCAGACGCCACCGCCCGCGAAATCATGGACGTAGGCGAACAGCTTGACTACCGAACGAGCGACACCGCCGCCGCGCTCAACGTGTCCTATTTTACGCTCCTTCGAGTGCTCCGGGATCTCAAGCTCTACAAACTTTTCCGTGAGAATTGGGCCGAAGCAAAAAAAGCCAAACGTGAGGCGGGCAAGTGAGAAACACAGAGGAAGTCATGGGGGATCTGACGGACGCCCCCGACACGGCGCCGGATCTACTCGACGAGCTTTTTTGGTCGGCGATGGCGCGGGGGCTTGCTTCGGGTGTCGCCGGGTGGGGGCGCTTGTTTGCTGACATTCGAGGTTGGTCAAAAACCGGTGGTGATAATGCTAAACTTGACGAGACGAGGATCACCGACGCCGAAGCCGCCGAGTTGATCCGGGGGGTTTTAGGGAATGCCAGTTAGAAAAGTGATCAAAGGTGGGCGGGTCGGTTACCAGTGGGGAACTACCGGCAAGGTCTACACCGGTCCAAAGGCGCGTCAAAAGGCAGCTTTACAAGGGGCCGCCGTCCAAAAGTCCCAAACTAAGAAAGGGAAGACTAAAAAATATTAAGAATAAAATTCTTTTTTGTGGCTAAAGTTTGCAGTCGTGCTAAATATGTAAGTGTTGAAACCAAAAAAACACACCGGAGCAAACAATGAAAATCGGAAAAACCACCTACACAGTCACCGGGGGATCCAATCACCAAAGCGTCTACGGGAAAGCTTACACCGTCACCGATTTAGAAGGAAAGCGCGGCGGATCTTATGGCTTGATTGAATCCGCCGGGAGTGATCCGGTACTCGTTAACAACAGAAACGGAAACGCACGCACGATCCCTGCTTTCCTCATCCACCGATAAAACCCCCCAAGCCCCCGCAAGGGGGCAACAGGAGCAAAACCATGTCCCCTTCTGAACTTTTTAAGGCGTTAAACCTCACACCTCACCCCGGCCACAACTTCGCCACCATCGCCCCCGGCGTTTCGCTTCACCTACACGGCCCGACCGCCGGACAGTTGCTGTGGGTCATTGTAGACGACTACAAAACCCGCGCCGCCGGCTGGGTGGACCTTGATGAGAACACAGTCACCACCTTGAGCGCCGTCATTGACCGATAAAACCACCGCCCCCGCAAGGGGGCATAGGAGCAAAACCATGAGCATCGAGCAATTATCAAGAACAGCCTGTATAGCCGTGACTAATATAGAGCCTTTTTGTCACCATGAAGCGGCTGAAGCGGTGGGCGATTTACGACAGGCCCTCAACAATGTGGAAGATTCGCAAGGACAAGCTGTTCTAAAAATTTGTGAAGCCGTTTTGAGAACCACCGCCCCCGCAAGGGGGCACAGGAGCAAAACCATGATAGCAGACCTACTAACCGCCCCCCGAATCGATTGGAACAAGATAATCAAAGCCGGCGGGGACATCGCAACGATCGCACGTGAGGCTCGGCAACACGGCGACAACGTCCTCCACCGCAGGGCGGTGGCTGCTCTGGCTCGGAGAGCACAATCATGAAAACCTACACAATCACAATCGAACACAGCAAAAAACCCACACAAACGGTAGCCCTCACCGGCTTTATCGCTTCTCTAAAGGTGGCTAAAGCCCTCGCAGACACCCGTCAAGGTGTCGTCTTAATGCGAGACAACACAACGGGGGCCGCGCGAAGCATCCCACCGCAGGGATTCTGATAAACCCTCCCCTCCAAGCCCCCAAGCCCTCACCCGGCTTAGGGGTTTTTTCTTTTTCGCACCGGCCGAAAACGACGGTGTGACATCTGTGACACCCTGCAAAGCTCCACTTTCAGCTACCCCCCTTCGATACAAACTACGTTATGCCCATTTGTGACATCTGTGACACCCCCCCTGTCACAGACTTATGGTAGGTTCCCGGCTGGCTTTAAGCAGTTTGTGACATCTGACCCTAAATCGCATATGTGTGAGAGTTTTTCTAACGTATAAATTGTGTGTGGGGACAGTTTCCCCGGCTATGTCACAAACGGACGATAGCACCGGTTCGAGCCGGCTTAATCGTGTGACATGGGGGGTGTCACAGCCGTCACAAACGACGATAGCCCCGGTTCAAGCAGGCTAGCCAGATGTCACACCCCCCGCCGGCGCTAAAAGTTTAAAACCGAAAGAAAAACAACTCAAGCTTAACCTCTTGGATTTTCAAAAACTAAAAGTTTAAAACCGAAAGAAAAACAACTCAAGCTTAACCTCTTGGATTTTCAAAAACTAAAAGTTTAAAACCGAAAGAAAAACAACTCAAGCTTAACCTCTTGGATTTTCAAAAACTAAAAGTT